>Ga0335081_10003688_pt1 | contig 24092 bp, 31 predicted proteins | sample Lox_Sample_35_FD_206713 | JGI IMG/M metagenome (GOLD analysis project Ga0335081, IMG submission 206713) | Soil microbial communities from Loxahatchee National Wildlife Refuge, Florida, United States - Lox_Sample_3.5 | ecosystem: Environmental > Terrestrial > Soil > Wetlands | place: USA...
TATGCTAGAAAATATCTGTATTCAAGGATTTGAAAGGCAGTGAAAGTTTAGATAGTTCAGCTAGGCATACCATTGAACTATCTGGTTTTAGCTAGGTAAAAAAGGATTTTCCTGACGAAAGCCTGTAGCTAGCACTGAAATAGCACATATTTGAGGGTTCTGATGTATTATATATTTATTTTAATATTATAAAGAAGCATCTTTTATAATATTGTTTTTATACTGTATTAATGAAGTTATTTTCGCTTGAATGTGGTGATGTTTAAGTTGGTTTCTATTTTAAATATCTGGTGGTGCAAATTAAATAATTTTGTCCACAAAATTTGTGTGCAATTTGTCCACTCTAATTTAGTGGTGGTTGGGCACGAAATTTAGTATGGGACGATTAAAGGCGTTATCCGCAGTTTGTCGTACTCCTCGAATGTAATCCTTCATCGTCACCTCTCCTAACTTGGCTCCAGCCCCCGTCATGGCCCACCTCACCCTCACCAAAGCCAAATCCTCCCGAATATCGAAACCCCAAACCAAATCGCCTGCAAAAAAGTCTCCCTCATTCGACTTGAAGAGTCGCAGCGAACGAACAGCCAAACCACAGCCCGGATCGCGGGCCCAAGCCGCTAAACTCCAAGTCGTAACAAATCAGGTTCCTGCCGGTACCGCCTTCCCTTCGGTCAGCATGCGTCTTCTAACTGCAGAGGATGAATTATTGGTCAGTGATGTGCTCGCAGGAATAAATTACTTGACATCAATACGGTTCCCACGCTTCCCTGAAAAGGGTCTCTCGCGACATGGTGTCGCAGACCTCTATCACGCACGAAAAGTGACTCACCCTTTGGAAGGCGCGGGAAAACTTACGTGTTGTAGGCCATCGCCCCCATCGTCATGGTGTCACAGTTGCATTCAGTATTCACGACGCACACGCTAATAGAACGGGAGCTCTCCCACTTGATTTCGCAGGGCCATGTCCGAAAGTTACTAATACGCGCTTCTTCACTGGCGGGCAAGGGTGGCCAGATCAGCGGTGTTGGCGGCGAGTTCGGACTTATCCTCGTCGAAACGTTTAATTCACATTTGCATCTTCAGGCGTCTGACATCCCCAAGTTTTGCGAATGGGCGCAACATCATGAGTCGACCCGCGGCTCGGTATCCATCTCGCATGCGACCCTTCTCGATGAGGGAATGGACGACACAGAGATCAAAAAGGCCGTGGAATTAGGATTTCTCACTCTCGATTATTCCATTCGAGAACCGGGTTATACAATTTCGATGCCGGGGACGGGCGCGTTTATCCGGAGTTTACGCGGTGGCCGTCGAGAATTGTTGAAGGCGTTGAAAAGGCAGCCGTACAAGGAAATGTTGGAGAAAAATTTAGCGGGGAAACGATTGCGGGAAACGTTGTTGTCGTATACCTTTCATTTACATGAACTGGTTGGGTCGGGCCGGGTGGAGTGTTTTGGAACGCCGGCTGGGAGGGGCGTGCGGATTACGAGTAAGGGATTGGCGGAGGTATTGTGATAACTTCTCCGGCCACAAGTACATGAGATGGGAATTTTGGAATTGATTCGGTCGCATGAGGAGGCTGTGGATCCGAGATCTTGAGATGAGAATCTATCTGCTCACTTCAGATAGATCGTCGTAAACCGGAGTCCAAATGCTAATCACTGAGCGGAACCAACTTTGCGGATGTGATAACAGATCTAATCAAGAAAGATGTCTTGATTCCTGTGCCTAGACAGAGTCAGGTCTTTAGATGACTGCATGAAGCCGGCTTTGCGGGCCTTCATAATACATTGCAAAGAGCAGGATTGTGCGTTAACATCATGTCAGATGTATTTGAGGGGCTGCACAGGAAAGATAATATTATGTTGCTGCTGTCAGAGGGATCTACTGTGGGTGACTTGTGGAAGTCCCCTTTCGAAGTGATCTTATGAAATTGAGGAATAACCGCCAGCTTATTGTCCTGGAAATCGAGGATATCCCGTCAATCATCTGACAAATGCCGCATTCCAATCGCAAGGGTCGGCCAGCGCCCAATGTAGATCTCGGAGAAGATGAAAGCGGGACGAAAAGGAAGAAGGGGAGAGGAAAGGAAATTATCCTTGAAAATCCGGCTTGATCAGCAGGGCCTCGGCGAGAGATCGGCTGAACATACAACAGAGATGTTGAAAACACTATCATAAATCCAACGTTTGAGGTGGGTTTGGCGAGAAAATCCCATGCACTTTTCAAATTGTAAGTCGGCCTTCACATTACGCAGGCCTCCGAACCGGATGGCAAAATCAGCCTTGAATTCGCGAGATTGCCCTTCGAATTCAAGGCACCGTTTCTCCTGTTTAAAGCACGATTGTTCTAAATTTAGTTTCGATCAATCCCAAAAGTAGTCCCTTGCGAGGCGACACAAGTCAGGAATATCTTCAAGTGAACGCGAGATGGATGGGAATACCCCGTTGCTTCATAGCATCCCGACTTGTGTAATTTCAGTCAATACACTAAATTAGGACAGCGAATCGGATTTGGAAGTGAGATTAAATACGGAAAACTCTGTAACGCCCAGGGCCTCCTATACCACTCGCTAGCCCGGATTTGCGGAGAGGGCATAGAACAGAACAACGAAGATGCTTCGTGTATGGCGCCACTGTTGAAGACGGTCGGTATCAGAATCAGGGGATGTTGAGATTGGGAAGATCAGATGTGAGGCAATTCCACAAATTTACATCGAGATAAAGGCAATGGCACAAATTTGTATCTGAACCAAAGAAATCAGTCGTCAGACACAATTTTTGCCCCCCTTCACACACACACATTTCTTCCTCTCACCACAGTAAAACCCCATCAGTCTCTCTCGCTTCAGACAAAACGGCATCGACGATAATCAACCACCCCCCCTCGCAGCCCCCGTCTCCACCCCCTCCACCCATCCCCACCCAATCCCCGACCATGCCATCCTCCTCCTCCTCCCGCCGTCCCTCCGCCTCCAGCGCTGCACAAATCACTGCGGACGATCATCTCCCAGCTGCGGCACCCCTTCCCCCTCCGATCAATGGCGCCGGCGGTGGTGGTGGTGGGACGGGCGCCAGTCCAGCCCACAGCTCGACCTCGAATGAATCCTTCTACTCGCTCGCTCCCGAATTCGCCTTAACCGGCGGTGGAGGGGCGGGGGTACTTGGTCGGCCGTGGAATCGGGTCGATGTCACGTTACAAAAAGACTTTGCTCGAGAAAAGAAGGCGGGGAAATTGACGTTTGAGCGCAAGGTCGAGTTGTATGGGGAAAAATTGGAGGAGAAGTTTAAGGAGTTGGAGGAGCGGTTGTTGACAAGGGAAGAAGAACTCTTGCTCAAGGGCCGTGAATTGCAACGTACGTCCTCCCCACCCTCGCCCTTCCCTCCCGCCCCAGTCAGTTATCGCTGGTTGCATGGGTGTGCAGGCAGGCAGACAGGCGACAGGTGGCTAATCCACGTGACCCTTAGGCTTGAAAGCAGAAAACTATCTTTTGACATGTCGAGTCGAATCCATCTCTTCACCCTCTAAATCAGCCCCCCGCATCTTCCACACGTCTCCCGAACACCCCAACGCCCGAATCATCATTACTCCCCCTTACCACTCTAAACCCCGCCCCGTCTCTGTCCCCGGCGACATTTTCGATCCTCAGCCGCCCTCAAGGTCCCGTCAGCGCGCTGCTGCCGTAACCACCGCAGAGATTGATAATGGTCGTCGGACGAGCGGTCGCAAACGGACGTTGACAAGATACGATGACGGGGATTCGAGTGAGAGTGATTCCATGGAGGAATACTCGAGACGGCGGAAGGTGCAGAAGACTGAGAAGGAGCAGACTGCGAATGCTTCTTCATCTTCTGCGGCTGGCGCGGGCGGAGTGACTGGGACTGACGGACCTAGGCGGCGGAAGAGTTCGACCAAGTTATTGGAGGCGACGGAGGGCGCTGGGAGTGTTACGACACCGGCAAAGAAGAATAAGGAGGATAAGGAGAAGAGCGCAAGTAAGACACCACATGGCAACAAACCCCCTCGAGAGAAGGAGGCTCGTTTGGATCGTCGGGAAAATGAAGAATTATATGAGGCTTTACAGAAACAAGTCACCATCGAATTACTCAAGCGACGGTATTACCCTTACTCCCAATATCTCTTTGTTGTCATCCTCTGTTGGTATTGACAGTTGAAGCGGAATTCCGACATCGGAACAAGAACAAATGGTTGTCAATATTTGCAAACAATTGTCGCTCGAAACGAACACAGATTTAGTTTCCCGGGCAATCACCAGCGTTCGCTACTGGGTCGCTCATAAATCCTGGCGTCTACGAGATCACTTTAAAGTCCTAGGTACCCCCCATCCCACCCTCCCGCCCTGCCAACACCGCCGCTCTTTTGCGCCCTGTTCATTCCCGACCGTCCCTTTTTAACAACGCGGCTGATTCCTTTTTTGTTCAGGCCAACGATACAAGCAATCCCACCGAGATGAAAACTGGACGAATTCTCTCCCTCCTGTATCCGTAGTTAAACCTATTACAAATCAACATGAGGTGGAACTTTGGCTTTTCCAATCGTTGGGGATGCGTTTGGCGCAGCGACGGATGATGTCAAACCCAGATATCCGACGAGCCCTCTGGATCGTCTTCATAGGCGGACTACGGTACAACCCACAACTCCCGGCCAGACCACGCTCCCTTCCCACACCCCTTCTTTCCTCTTTTATGCTGCATGTTTTTGAGTGGCTGACCTTGGGCCTCTATCTTTAGCTACGGCATTCGCGCTGCCTATGATAATAAAATCACGAAACCCCTTTTCCAGCAATACATTGAATCCCTCGATACGTTTACAAAGGACTTTGAATACCCCGTCAACGAGACGACGGGGTTCCGCGGGAAAATGAAAGTTGTGAATAAGGATGGGACGGAGGAGGATGCTGAGCCGGTGGAGGAGGAATCAATGGAGGATCCACTTGACGGGACATGGCAGTTTGACTGGAAGGATGTGGAGGAAGGTTTGAAGGATGTTACGCCGGCATGATCAAGCTCCCTAGCCTGACCGGCCCGGGCAAAACTACGGGCCGTCTCTTCCGTTCTAGCGACGATGAGAACGAGCCCATCTGTAGTTGTGGTAGCATTGACTATTCTTTGGCAACCCTGTTATTGGTACGTTAATTGGGGTTTGTGATTCATATTTATTTTCCTCTTGAAATAGTCTTGGTGCCTTCGATGGTTATTTTATCAGGGTTTGGCCGGGGCTATTTTAGCGAGATTTCCGACCCCAGATCCAGCCGACAAAAGTTTCCCCCCCATTCCGATCCTCGACAATCACGACCCTTTCCAGAGGTCGGAACAGGACAAATGCCGTTCCTCACCCAGCGACTTTGTCGCATCGGCATCAACGCCCTCCGTTGCCGCACCTACCCCACCGCTGCCGACCTGAGCAGCGGCGATACCGGCCAAAACCTCACCGAGCAAATTGTCCAACGCTATGCCGTCGACCTCCCACCCGGGAAAATTGTTCGGAGTGGGGATTATGTCTCAATTCGTCCGGAACATTGCATGAGCCATGATAATTGTCTTCCGCCTCCCGAGTGTTTCTGGAGCTAATGAGTAGCATGGCCGATCGCGATGAAGTACAAAACGTCGTCTTACTATATTGCGCTAATGCTAGGTTCATGGGGATCGGGGCAACGAAGATTCTTGATAAGAGACAAATAGTTATGACTCTAGATCATGACGTCCAAAATAAATCCGAGAAGGCATTTCCCTCAAACCCATCGATTGAAAAACAACAAGTTTCTAACCTTCGAGCAGAACTTAGAAAAGTACCGCAACATAGAACGTTTCGCCAAGGAACAAGGAGTAGATTTCTACCCGGCAGGCCGCGGGATCGGCCACCAAATCCTCATTGAAGAAGGCTATGCGTTTCCCTATACCATGACTGTGGCCTCCGACTCGCATTCTAATATGTATGGCGGCGTAGGTTGTCTGGGAACGCCTGTTGTGCGCACTGATGCAGCCGCAATCTGGGCTACGGGCCGGACGTGGTGGCAGATTCCGCCGGTCGCCAAAGTCCATTTCACGGGTACGCTACGGCCCGGCATCACGGGGAAGGATGTTATTATCTCGCTGTGTGGACTGTTTAATGAGGATGAAGTATTGAACCATGCGATTGAGTTTACTGGGGCGGACAGTATTGCAAGCCTAGGGGTGGATGAGAGATTGGCGATTGCCAATATGACGACCGAGTGGGGTGCCCTCAGTGGATTATTCCCTGTTGACGGCATTCTATTACGGTGGTACCGCGAACGCTCCCTAGCCTTCGGTCTTCATCATCCGCGTATCAACCCAGGACGTCTCGAAACAATCGAAGCCTTCCCCCTTGAGCCCTCCCCCGAAGCCCTCTATGCCAAGCAACTAACTCTCAATCTCTCTACAATCTCTCCCTCCATCTCGGGCCCCAACAGCGTAAAGCTCTGCAGCCCAGCCTCGGTCCTCGCCCAACAAAACATAGCGATACAAAAAGCGTACTTGGTATCCTGCACCAATTCACGGTTGTCGGATCTCGTCGCTGCCGCGGAACAAGTCCGTGGTAAAAAGGTTGCCGAAGGAGTAGAATTCTACATTGCCGCGGCGAGTTCGGAGGTGCAGAAGGAGGCGGAAAGACAGGGGGCTTGGGGGACGTTGGTGGAGGCCGGGGCACGGACGTTGCCTGCTGGGTGTGGGCCTTGTATTGGGCTGGGGACGGGGTTGTTGAAAGACGGGGAGGTTGGGATCAGTGCTACGAATCGAAATTTCAAGGTTATTCACTTTTGTTCACCTTGCTGAGGTTAATTGTTTAGGGACGGATGGGATCGCGGAATGCATTGGCTTATTTGGCAAGTCCGGCTGTTGTTGCTGCATCTGCGATCGCAGGGAAAATCGTCACACCCTTCGATGTTGCAGAAGAAGTCCCCGAAAAACATATTACCCTATCGGATACCAAGCCCACTCAGCGCTCAACAGCTTCTACGTCGAGCACAGTCGATATCCTCGACGGGTTCCCCGAATCCATCGAGGGAGAAATCATCTTTGTTGACGCCGATAACTTGAACACAGACGGAATTTATCCGGGTATCCCTTCCTCCTGGAAACTCTGGGTTTGACAGGCAGGAAAATATACGTACCAGGATAACGTTCCACGGGAGAAAATGCGAGAAGTCTGTATGGAGAATTATGATCCCAAATTCCGAGATATCGCGAGAGATGGGGATATCCTGCTTGGAGGGTATAACTTTGGAACCGGTTCAAGTCGTGAACAAGCCGCCACCGCAATCCTTGTAGCCCACCCCCGCCCCCAACGCCCTTCCTCGCCCCATAACTCTCGCTGAGGTGATTAGAGTCGAAATATACCCATGGTCATCGCCGGCTCCTTCGGTGACATATTCAAACGCAATTCGATAAATAACGCACTCTTATGTCTTGAAGTCCCTACGTTGCTAGAGAAATTACGGGCGTTGTATCGGGACAAGGAGCCCCTGTTGACGAGACGGACGGGGTGGAAGGTTAAGTGGGATGTGAGGAATAGCAAGGTTATTATTGAGGAGGGTGTCAGAGAAGATGCTAAACTAGGAGGGGGCGAGAAATGGGAGGTTAAAGTTGGGGAGTTGGGAGGTGCGGTGCAAGAGTTGTTTGTCAAGGGCGGATTAGAAGGGTGGGTGAAAAGTCGATTATAGCATCCAACCGTCAATTTGTATTCTCAAGGACCGTTCGCTTTCACGATGGCCCAGGATCTAGTACTATTGATTACCATATGATTCCCGCTCTTCTATGACAACCTGGAATCTCTTGTTGCTATTTAACTGACGCCCAACGTGCTGCCCACAATCTCAACGCCCTTCCAACATTCCCAAGCAACCTCCCTTAAAACACCTACCCAATTCAACAACCCCCCTCCTTTCTGGGGCTCATGAACCAATTTCCCCAAGACCCAAAGCGCATGTCGAGCTGAAGCCCCGCCCAACATCGTCCAATCTAGAATCGTCCAGCCGATTAATGCGCGAACAGAAGCTCCTAGAAGAGATAGCGTAAGCGTGTTTGCGTATGTCGTTTCTAATAAGACTAAAAAACCGAGTCAGCAGGAACGAAGGGGGCTAGGGAAAGGAGGAGTGTTTGGGGGGGCAACTTTTGAGAGCTTCTATGTTGTTAACGACGACGGCCCAGCCTACTGCTCTCGCGGAGGCAGGGACATCATACTCCCATATTGCCGTTAAGATAGGCAACAACTTCATCGAACTCGAAATAAACAACGCCGTAGAAATGATATTCCCCCTCTGATACCCCAATAACCACCTCGCTCCCCACCGCACACTTAAGTGCAACCCCGCGGTCTCAACAGCGCACAACACCAAGAAAAATAGGTACTGCAGAATCAACGGACTCCCACCTAATCGTAACTTGATGGGGTCGGTCTCACGGGAGGCAAATAATTTGGAGAGGAGAGTTGAGGAAAAGTGCATTGATAAGGTGGGGTGACTTGCAGGCGGAGGAGGGAGGGTATAATTTGAGAGGTATTTTTCGACGCGGACCCATGTTAAGTAGACGTCAAAAAGGATTAATAGGAGGCCAAGGCGGAGAATCGCCGGCTATCCCACGTTAGAGACCAAGGACAGAAAAGAGCGCAGGGTGTCAGGCTGCAGTGTTTGATACGTTTAGACGGTCGTCTGCGGTGCCGAGACGATTGTAGAGAAGGTGTCTGTAGACCTGTGGTTTTATGAGGATAATGTCGATAAACAAAACGACAAAATCGTGCTCAATGTACTTGTCCGCAAACTTCTTGCATTGGTCCTCAGCGTCAGTCTTAGGCCGGGGAATTTGGACGGTACGCATTGAGTGAGGCGGACGTTGTCCTTTGAGTAGACTGTGTACAGAGACGCGACCGGGTGAGAGCATTCCACACAGCGATAAAGCGGCGGCCCGGGCGAGGATGGCGTCGTGGAGGAGGAGTGACCTGGGCCTGGTCGCCTCATCCGGTCGCGCTCTTGAGTTGGTGAAGCGTTGCAGATCCCCGGTGCTCAACACCAAAGTTAGCTTCCGACCACCAAAATGAGAGGGAGGCGGACGACGTCGCTTCGGACCGGCTGTCTGCGTTCACTTGCGTTGAAGCAACTTAATTGTAAGGTTCGCTAAATCCGTTCCAAATCCCTTCCTGCAGCCAGTGTCAGTTGTTATTACACGTTCCAGCATGTCCATTCTGGCCATATCCTGTCGATAGATAGAAATGGCATCGACACCGCCGGCATCCATCAATGGCTATCCATAGATTCGTGTTGGGCAATGTGCCCGCTCATTGGAACCGTGAAACGGTCGATTGCGAACACCTTGCCTTTCGGAACAGTTTTCCAGTGGTCAGCGGCGAACGCGCCGCAATGGCTTTACAAGGAGTACGGTTACGAGATTTCCTCAGACAACAATGGATGGCACTTCTCCCCCTCCGGAGAAACCGCCGGAGCAACCGGACATGGACTGATTATGAAGGAAAGATTGAATATCGCACACAATGATCAATCGGTGCCGAGTCGGATTCCTCCAGCTAATCGGAAAACTCGCATTAACAGTCCCCGAAGCGATCGAGGAGATGGTGCAGGCCATGGGGTAATTGAGAGAAGAGGATTCTGGGTTCGTCAAAGATCGGAAAGCAAAACGAGCTCCTCGGTAGTTATTTACCGAGCTCTTCCCCCAGTCGTTCAGCACTTTGGTCGGCATTTTCGATCCATTACTGATGAAAATATCGAACGAGGTAGGCGGTACGTATCTACGCTCGAGAACCAATATTGGCGGCGGATGTGGATTGAATCTAAACCTGAACGATACGGTGCCGACACAGAAGGCGACTTGATGGAACAGCAGGCCAAGAAATTGATGCCCATATTGCCTCGACTGAACTGTGCAGATGGGGCGGAAACATTGGGTTGGAAACGTCGGAAGGAGGAACCCAATGAAGACTTTTGGCTGTGACAAGGGGGGACGATGTACTAGTTGCCTCTGCGCTCTGTCTTCAAGCTGATGGATTGTGGAGGAACAGCGAGCTCTCGGAACGTGCAACAATGAAGAACAAGGATAATCATGCTAATTTGGCGTCGACCTCTCAGAATTCCTCTGCTACGTTCGCAAAAAAGTGTGAGTACACAGTGATAGTCCCATAAATCAACAGTCCGCCAAAAATAGACATGATCATAGCCCCTAGATCTATGATATTGCTATGCTCCAACGCAACGGGTAACGCTGTCCCTCATCAGCATAGTCCTCGAAAGCAAGGAAGCGGAGGATTACCGAGTCCGGTAATAACGAGGAATCCAGTGATAAACTTGCCCAGATCCTGATATGCTCCACTAATCCAGTCAACTTTATGATCTGAAGTGAAGCTGTGTTTGTGGGGCGACGGGATACCCTGGCGATTCAGACATGAAGTCCTCACCTGCAGCGTAGCGGGCGCATATTGCATTTGGAAGAGGTGCGAGAACGTATGTTGCTACAACGAGGAGAGGCAGCCAGTTGGAGTAGAGGGCGCATGAGAGGATCACCAGCAGAAATCCACACGCCAAGCTAATGAGTTACTTCGGGCGATGTGGGGGAAATAAAAACAATGGTGAGGCGGGGGGAAGAGTACACGAAGGAGAGGCCGATGATTCTACAGAGAGTTAGCTTGGAGATGGGAGGGAGAAAGGGCGAGAGCGTACGTTTTGAGACCTGCCATCCCGTCTGTGGTGGCTGACGTAGCACCCAAAAGTGATGATGGCGAAGTTGATTCGCGTACGCCAGATCAAAATTCGGACCGCCACATCTCCGGAAATCTTCACGTCTCTTACTTAAATGGTATCAAACAGCCTTACGTCAATTTCTCTCCTCTCATAATGCCAATCTACCCCTCCGCATCAACACTATTGCTCTTATGCTTAGGTGTGAAACTCCATCCCTCAGGCGTCTTCCCAAGAAACATCTCACTAACCTTAATCCAATCACTAGAATCCTTACTCCCCAATAACGTCTCCAAATCAGACCGTCCACACCACCGCGGCGCCCGATTGTGTAAATGGGGCGGAATCGATTGTGCCTCAAGGATTCCCAGAGGTACATAGCGATGGAAAAAACTCATGAATTCGCAAAAGAACCGCCGGGTTTTAGACAAACCATACGTATCCGAGCCCTATCAACCTGTTAATAACAAAGGGAGGGGTGTTGGAAGAAAAGAGGCGGAGGAAGGGAGAGGGCACCCAATGTTCCAATCCCCAATAAGCAAATTTCTTAAGCATATCAAGTCTCTCTGACGCCGACTTATCCAAATGCTGTCTCGCCTCAATCTCCTCGAAAATCCAAGGCTTAATAATCGCGCCCCGCGCAATCATACTCGTATCGCACCCCGCAATATCCCTCGCCCTCTCCCAATCAACAAACGAATTCACATCCCCATTCCCCAGAAACGCCAGTCGCCCCACGGTCTCACCCACCTCCAAATTCTCGTACGAAGCGTCCGTAGCAGCAGCCATTTCTTCCTTAGTCCGTTTAATCAGGGCCGCACATTCCGCGATGTACGCCCAATCCGCGGCCTTTGTATACCGTTGCTGGCGACTTCGTCCATGCAACGTTATCGCGCTGATTCCGACATTCTCCACAATAATCTTCTTGAGTAATTTTTGCGCCGTGTTCTTTCCTGTTTGCACGCCCATGCGGATTTTACAAGTCACCGGGATATCCCCCGATACCAGCACCATCCCACGTAACATCTTGACCAATTTTCCCTGTTGATCTAGCAGGCCAGATCCGGCACCGGTTTTGTACACCATGTCCAACGGACATCCACAATTCAAATCAATCGTGTCGAGCCCTGTGGCACATAATTGCGTGAGAAGTTCGGTGGTCTTGACAACGTTGGCCACTTTTGATCCGGCGATTTGCACGCCGTACGAGGCTCTTTCAGGACCGGTGTGACGGGAGGATTCGCTGGGGTGCGCGCGGACGAGGGCCCATTCTGTTTTTTGGGATTGGAGGAGGGGGGTTGAGAGGGCCATTTCGGAGTAGGTCAGTTGGGCACCGTACGCACGTAAAAGGCGGCGGAAGGGGGGATTCCCAATGGTTGTCAATGGTGCGAGGACATGGAGGCCTGACCAATTGATCTTGGATTAGCGCGGAGAATTGAGGGGCCTTGGGTGTACTCTGCGCTTTTCGGTGGGACGGAGAGGAGATTCGACGAAAGTTGCTCGGTGGGTTTTTAAGGCCTGCTCGTCCGTACCATCTTGTTCGGACTCGGGAATGTGTTCTTGGTCTTCTGTGTCAATGTCCATTGTTCGTTCTTCGGGCTCGAGGTGTTTGATGAATTGCACCGTCTTGGGAAGAGGGATTTTGCCATGCTTAAAGTCCCTTAAATCATCCGGTTTGACCCGATTAAGTTCCTCATACACCGTCAGGCCAACTTTCTACGCAAATCAGCCCCCATCGCACAAACCCGGTTCTGTGACCTCCTCGTCCACTTTTATTTTCCAGCCGTCCATCGCGTCTTCTTCCCCTGGCTCAGCCTTGCGAATATGCCCACTTAACCACCGACACCGCCAGCCGTCTCTACAGACGCCTATTGCCTCGTAAACTGGACAGACGTCGCCGATGTCCTCTTCCTTTTGGGCCATGTACTCCTCTAACGAATGACAAAACTTGCACCTGAATCACTTATCAACCAGCGATTGAAATAAAGGTAATTTGGGGGAGGAGGGGTACGAATCGCCGAATTTGCACGGGATGTTTTGGGCATATTGTGGACATAGCGACTTTGTTTCGCGCAAGTTTGTGTGTTTACGGTGCTGGTTTTGGCCTCGTTTTCGCTTTTTACTTGTGCTTTTGTCGTCTTGGCGCTCTTCGGCTGGCTCCGGCGGAAGAACATATCTAAAGGAAAATAAGTTAGGGTGTCCCTGTCGCGAAGGTAATTGCTTACTCCTGTTTTACGGCGAGCCACCCTATCTGGCGGCCGTCTGTCGTCGTTGTCATGGTTGATCCCCAGACAGCAACTCGAACGGATTTTTCAACAAACCGGATCGGCGTTCCACCCAGAAGTCCTGCCTGTCGCTTCAGGAATTAAAAGTCTCCAACACCACTTTTTCCAAAATTGAAAACATGACATTTTTCCTGCTTTTACCTGTCAAGATCCATATATTAACATACTTTGACTTGACATAGAATGTTTTAATATTCTGAAGCTTTTTATATCCTTCAAACCTTTTGAAAATAAGTTGTTTATGTTGCAAATTTTGTGTTTTTCAAAAAAATTCGACAGTCCTAATTGAAATTTCCCAGAGATTAAGCTTTGCAAAAAATCTTTTACTGTACCATGAGATAGAAAATATACAGATCAGATTTCCTTGAAAGTGATATAAACCTGGTAACATCCATCCTAATTTACACGTTCTTGAACGTCCTCAACTTTCTTCTCAATCGCATCATCATCGTGACCTTCCCCAACTTTCTTCTCGGACGGGTCATGGTCAACAATCTGATCTCCCAGCTCCAGCCTTCCACCCAGACGTGGACGCTTTCCTTTATCTTTAGGAGATGTTTGACCCGTTGAGCGGCCTCCACCCGTCCCCTCAGTTGGAGGATTGTCCAGGTCTTCCTCCACATTGTTCATCTGCTGTTCCCTCAATGTCTTGTACCCGATATATGCTAGAAGTGACAAAATAACGAAACCGACACTGACTGCAACCGATATTCCTCCGATGGCACCACGACTCAACCCATGATCTACGGGTCAGACCTAAGTCGTTATAAGTCACCACTCGTACCGTTGGTATTATTTGCAGCTGGCGTGAGATTATCAGCCGTGACATTTATGCCATTGATAATGCTGTCAGGATCGGTGACCCCACCGGTACACACGAAGCCATGCCCATGGATCACGCCATTTGTCCGAAGCTGCGGGAATGGACACCGAAGTTCCCGCGAGGAAGATTGAACGTTGAGTGCACCGCCAATACTCTTAAGTTGAGGAAGAGAAGAAGCATTGTTGAATGCACCCGTCCAATCGAGATCACCTCCAATGGTGGTAAGCGAGGGAAATCCCGATATCATCTCGAGAGAGGGGTTCCCCTCAATGAGAAAATTCCTACTGATTGTTTGGAGTTTGGGGAAGTATAATGTCGTTAGATCGATGCAATTTCCAATTTCGAGATCGCGGCCGACGGAGATGAGTTCTGGTGCGGAAATATTGGTCAGACTTGCGTTGCCGAAAGTGAGATGATCTGATGTGTTTTGAAGCACCTTAATGTTGACTCCGTCCATATTACCAAATGAAGTATGACCCGAAGTCAATAGATCAGGAAGATTCAAGGATAAGTCGGGGGAATTGTACAGGATGGTGATAAAGGATGCATTCATCAAACCGGGCTGACTGATCGAGGTAATATATTGGTTCGCTTCTAATCGACTTAGGAATCTACATCTCTTAAAGTGTATACCAACTTCGCAAAAAGCCACGTTGTTGCACGAGACGTTGCGCATGGCTGGCAATTGCGTGCCATAAATCCCGAACGAAGCGCCGTCGACAGGAAGCGAGAAATTGCCAATACCGAGTTGTGCGAGCGCCGGGAGTTGCACAAGCTCAAAATAAATGCCCGATGCACGTAAATTTTGAAGGAATACAGCTTTGAGATTATTCAAGTTTTGCATTGATATTCCAGTGGTGATGTTCTCCAAATGGGACGCGTTAAGCTGAACTAAATTTGGTAGCGAGGATATGTCTAAGCGTCCGAGAATTGTTGTCAGTCCGGTTGGAAGCGCTAGCGCCGACTCCGTTGGAGTGGGAGTGTTGACGCCAATATCGCCGTTGATGGCTATGTCTCCAGTGAAAATTGTGCATGGGGAAAGCGCGTCAAGGTCGGCTTGGGAGTGAAGGACTAGAGTCGCTGTGCTAGTCACATAGCAAATGTCACTCGTATTGCTCGTTTGAGCTATAGGTAATATCAGAAATGTTGCGCTCAAACAAAGATAGCGGGCAAGAGATGGGGATGGTCGCGCTCCAGGGCAAAAGCGGACGCCACCGATCTCACTACCTTTTGCAATGTAGACAAGGATCAAAAGATTGAGCCAGAACTGGAGCATGGCTGTAGCTGTGCAGGAGCGGGAGGAATGGAGGGAGCATGATATTAGAGTTGGGCATTTTTCTAGGGCAAATCGAGCGACGGCCCTATCAGGTTTCCTTTCCTGAACGAACAGCGGTTGAAAAAAAGGTTTGGAAGCGGAGTGACGTTCCGGGCGCGATTTCCGCTACGGCGGTGCTACGCCGCTAGGCCCGCATGCTATCTCACCTGTCTCAAGTTAATTACCGTAGCACATTTTTCAAGACCACTACTGCAAGGTTAAAAGTAAGGAACACTCGAGAAGAGAAGGGCAGCCACACAGAAGTCGACGGGAAGCCTTTCCTTGCCTAGCGCGTCGTTAGGACGTAAGTCCCCCCTCCAAAATGCCGTCGTCTTTCCTGTACCTCCTCGTGATCCTCCTCACGACTCTCCCCTCGACCTACTACATCTACAATTACCCGCGTATCCACGGTTGCGCGTGGCAAAATCCTGACGCTCCGTTTCGTCTTATGGCCTTCGCAGACCCACAAATCGAAGGCGAAGAGAAACGAAAGTATTTGAGGGGTAAGAAAGCCCCAGGGAATTATGACGTGCGGGGGCTCTGACATTGCAGGACGGATAGATTTATGGGGGAATGATCGGTATTTGGCGCATGTTCATCGAAGCATGATACTGCAGATCAAACCGGAAGCCACGCACGAAGTTGTCTTGGGTGATTTATTCGGGAGTCAGTGGATCAAGGATGAAGAATTTGCTTCGAGAGTTCATCGGTACAAGAATATTATTTTTAAAGATGTACAGAAGCCACGAAGAAGCGTAACGACATTGGACAATTTTGACTCGGGTGCGCTTTAGAGACTGCAAGGGGAAATGTACGGCGTTGAAAGGTTCATGAATATCACAGGAAACCACGACGTTGGCTACGCCGGCGAATTAAGCATCGAACGCCTCTCCCGTTGGGAAAACGCATTTGGAAACGCGAGCCACCTCCACACTCTCCAAATCCCCGACCTTCCTCCCCTCCGAATTATCCTCTACAACACCTTAAACCTCGATTCCCCAGCAACAGACCGAAGCCTCCAGCAATCAACTTACGCCTTCCTCCATTCCCTCCTGCCCGAATCCGACGACGTCCCCATTCCACAAAGTATCCTCCTGACTCATCTCCCGCTGTACCGCACCGTCTGCAGTGACCTCCCGCGCTTCGAATACTGGAGTTTGGATGTCACGAATGACCAGGGGAATGTAACAGGGTGTTTCCGGCCGATTAAACATCAGAACCATTTATCGCGGTGGGCGAGCGACTGGATTTTAGACGCTATATTTGGGGATGCAGATGAAGGTGTTATCTTGGGCGGACATGATCATACCGGTTGTGATGTTCTTCATCGCAAGGTCGTGTTGCATCCGACAGTGGAAGATGCCGACGTTGTGCATGATGAACTACGACGGCGTGACGAATTCAAACCAGAAGAATGGGACGAGGAGTTTGACCAGAACGAGGAGGCCCCAGGTAACGAGGCTGAGGCGCATGATGAGGTGTTCGGCGATCAAGACGTGCCTCGAGGCAATATAATTGAACCTGCGCTTGAAGAGAATTTTGATCAGTCAGATAAACAAGAGGCGAATATCACGCATTCCGAAGTTGAAGACTGGGAAATCGCTCAGAACGAATCTCATATTCGGAATAATCAAACGCACGGGGCGTGGCTCGCAGAGAAATTTCGGCCGGGGAGGTCAGGGATTCGAGAGATTACTGTGCGGAGTATGATGGGTGATTTTCACGGGAATGTGGGGTTACTCACCGCTTCATATAACCATGATGCTCAATGTACAGCCCTCTTGCCCCTCATTTCCACCATTTTTGTCGTGACTCTAATTTTTGGAGTGTGGGAATTCGATTATTCCTCCTGTCTTTTCCTCGTCCAACATTGGTGGTGGGCGGTCCATATCTGGGATGGAATTTGCATTGCGTGCGTGGCAGGCTATCTCGCCCGTCCACTTTGGTGGCGGCATTGGCGACGGCGCGGGCGGCCGGCTCTCGAATGGGGTTTGAAACGGACTATGAAGAGTGTGGAAATAATATTGGATCGTTGGGGGTTTCTTTCCAGGGGACGGCGCCTGCAGGATACAGAACAGGGTGTACGGAAAAAACTGTAGCATCGCGGAGAGGCATTAATATATTTGGATCCAGATATGGAGCCCAGATCTCAGGCCGTTATCCGCTTCCCGGTATGGACCATCGTTGCGACATTTTTGCTCAGCAAGGACAATATCAAAGTCGAAACGGACTAAATTGGACCCTGTTGATGATGGGGAAGGAACTGAACCTCGGCCACAAATTTAAAGAGACCGCTCTCAAGGGTTTCCCTAAATCACATTCCCTTGTGGATGCATGCGCCGCAATGTAACGCTGCACCCCATTCAAATTCGCCACAGAAACTCCGATTTGCTCACTCGTCCCAAATTCCGTTGTCCCCGCCCCTTCCCCGCCAAATCTGGAAATAGCCAGCAGGCAGTGCGACAGTGGCATGAAGCCAAGCCCCAGGTTATCATTTCTCTGAGATGCCTCAGGCTGAGAACCAGGGCTAGGGCAACTCAGCTCACTGCCCTGGAACATCATTTTACCAACATCAGTGACCCCTCCGACAATGTTCATATCCCCACAACTCGATGTTTAAATTCAGAAACAGAAGCATATCTGACTAGAGGGTGTCACAGCTGTTTTCATCACGTTAAATCTAGTAGAAATTGAAAGAGTTGTTGTCGACGGAATCCCATGGAAACCCTCATGATTATGTAAGCTGGGGCCAAGCCGGATACATGAACGATGTTTGTCCACGTCGTCGAGTCCTGCATTGCGACCAACGGCGAGGGGAGCGAAGCGAGTGCCCAGGCACGCAAATGGCGGACTATGCTTCCCTGCAGGAGCTTGCGTTGGCGGACAAAGGCCAGGACGAAGCCGTCACCGTCAACCAGCGCGCCTTGATCGGTACGTTCCTCCCGTCAGCCGTCCCCCCCAGCTAACCCTTCCCCGCAGACAAAATCCTTGCCCGCTATGCCTCCGACAACACAACGCTGCGCGAACTCCTCCAAAACGCGGACGACGCAAACGCAACCCTCGTCAAAATCCACTACTTGACCCTCTCCCCGCAACCCGTCCCCCTCGATGCGCTCGGAACAACGCCCTGTAAACGCCTTCAAGTGTCGAATAACGGCATGCCTTTCCGCCCGGAAGACTGGACTCGTCTTAAACGGATTGCGGAGGGGAATCCGGACGCGGAGAAGATTGGGGCTTTTGGCGTGGGTTTTTACAGTGTCTTCAGCATTTGCGATGATCCCTTTGTATCGTCAGGAAAGGAATGTATGGCGTTTTTTTGGAATGAACGGGATCAGCTGTTTGTACGACGACGGGAGTTGGACAAGGAAGAAGCCATGACGACGTTTATGTTGAACATGCGCACACCAACGGAGATCCCTAATCTCGTGCGTTGCCCAAACGATGTGAGCTTAACTGACTATAGCCTGAACTATGTCGATTTCTGGCGACAAGTTTGACGTTTACGAGATCCTTGTCATCGATTGAACTTCACTTTGATGAGTACAAGTTGCTCACCCTCCATCGCCAAGCAGCACCTGATGCCGCCATCCCTCTCCGCTCTCAAACACTAACTCTCACTTCCCCGAAAAAGTCGATGCAAATCGTCTCAGCAACTTTGCAACCCGTCCAAATAAAAGCAACCTACCTAGCCGCAACACAACACTCCCCAACTCCCCCGCAACAACTCTCCTCTCTCCGCAAACTCTTCCTCTCCAAATTCCAGCCGCCTCCACCACCCACAGACCTCTCAACAGAGACTACAGCGATCGCCTTCCTACGTATCGCAACAGCGGACTTAACCGTGTCCGTCGGCCGCCAATTCGCCGCCGAATTCGAACGAGCCCAAAAAAAGCCACCCCCCAAAAAGACGAAAATTTCAATGTTGTGTATTTCGAAGGCCGAGATGGATGCTAGTACCCGCGGGGACCCGGTTTTCGCGACTTTAATTCCCGAGAGACAGGGCAGGGTATATATTGGGTTCCCAACCCATCAGACGACGGGGTTTAGGGGACATGTTGCGGCGCAGGCGTTGGTTCCTACCGTTGAGAGGGAGAGCATTGATTTGGCGGATGCACAACTTCGAGTTTGGAATGGTGAGTTGCTGGCGTGTGTCGGGATATTCGCTAGGTACTCCAAAAGCCCCTTATGCCCCCAAGCCCACTACCTTCCCCTCCCTTTCGCATCTCAGGGTGTTGACTTGCAGGGTGCTGTATGACATGGAAATGGAGAACATTTCAAAACGGTTTAATCCGGAAAGGCCTGAAGACCCAGATCTTATCGCCGAATCAATCCACCTTCTAAATCTCTTTACATTCCACCCCACTACACCCGCCTCTCGGGTCAGAACGTACATCGAAGAATCCTTTTTCGCTGCCTCAAAAGACACCAACCTCCCCCTCCTCACCACGAAGGGCGTAAAACCTTCTAATTATATTCGCATAGCGAATACCGGTGACGTGCCCTTCTTGATCGACACGCCCTTGCTTCCAGACGCCATTGCCACCGCCGCCAGAACATTTATTGATAGGCTTATCGACGCGGAGATCCTGAAAAAGGCGAGTTGGGAGGATGTGAAGAGTGAATTGAGTGGACGGACACTTTCTGCGGAACATGCAGTGCAGTTTTTACGGTGGCTGACGAAGGAAGGCCTTCCGCCGAATAAACAAGTGGAGTTGATTTCGATGGCTGTCGTCGTATTGGGGGATGAGAAGGCTGGCAAGATTGTGAATTTAGGGGCCATTTCGTCGTTTGTTCTTCCTGGGCATATACCTTCCCAAGGAGGTTTACCGCCGTATGTTCTCCCTCTGGAGCTGGGAAAGACGTTTTCTTCAAGGGAATTGGCTTCATTGTATCCCCCCCTCAATCAATCTTATCTAACGGCAGTGGGTGGAAAGAATTGACAATCCACGAATGGGTAAAGTTCGTTTGTACAACGGCACCTGCCTCATCGGACGTCGACATCGAAAAATCGGCCGAATTTGCAACGACAGTCCTCACCACTACAAGTAAAAGTTGGGACTCGATACCCTACGATCATAAACAAGATATCATCGCCCTCCTCTCCATGAAGAACTGTATGCCAACGGTCAAGCGGGGCCTCATGAAACCCAGCGAAACATACTTTCATAACGTCAAGGTTCTCCCTGACTTGCCATTGGTGGAAAGTATGAAGGGAGTCAAGGAAAAGTTTTTGGAACAATTGGGTGTTCGGAGAGTTGTTGCTTTACAATTGATTTTCGATCGCTTGGAAGACGGTGGCGCGTGGAGTCATATCGATGGCATCAAATATCTTGCGTCTGTGCAAAAGTACTCCCCGCTCCCCGTGCGCACGGCCCATCCGTTTCATCATCAGATTTGGGTCTGACTGGAGTAGTAATCTGACGCCGGAGGAAATGAAAAAATTACGAGAGTACCCGCTCTGCCCAAGTCGCACAGAACAAAAGAGATCTGTAGTAAACCAACTCTACGAACCCAATCCAGACCTCGAAAAATTAGACCTTCCAATCCTCTCCTGGCCCCAAGACGTATTCCCTCCAACATTCTCCCTAACAGACAATAGTTATGGCGACCATTCACTGCCGAAGCACGTTTCCTGTATGCTCTAGGTTTGAACCGCTTCCCCGCTGTCCAAACGCTGCTCCAAATCGCCTCGACCCCAACAATTACAGCCAATAAACGCAATCGAGCTCTCGATTTTTTCACAACATATTATCATACATACGAGTACAATCGCACCGACATGTCCAAGGTCAAACAAGCGTTCCTGCTGTGTGAGCCTGTCGGCGGGAAAGTGTTTCTGTGTCATCCGGCCGATATATTTTCGAATTCGGCGTGTGCGGTTTACGGGTTTTACGTCCTTGATAAACGCTTCTTGCCCGATGCGTCAAAGTTTGGGGTGGTTTCGGATCCCCCTGGCGCAAAACTTGTTGAGGCGATTATCGGGAAACCGCCGACCAGCACGACCGAAGCACGCGAGAAATTCGCATATGCAGCGCAGCGCATAACAAGTTTCAATAAAACCGAAATCGGCCGTCTTGCGCGAGCAAATATCATCCCCGTCACTAAACAAAACGGGAGCATGAAACACGTCCCGCCGACACTATGCTTCATCGACAATCACGCCGAGAAAGAGCATGTGTGGGAGGAAATATTCGATTTTGTTGATTTTGGGGAGAGGGCAAATATCTTTCTGGAAGCGTTGGGAGTCAAAGATACACCCGACGCAAGCCAGATTGCAGATCAACTTTCGCGGGAACCCAAACGGATTTACGATGCGATGGATATTGGCGGCTATCTCCGTCTACTCAGTATGCTGGGGAACAACGTGGCTGTGTTGCAGAGAGACAGATCGTTGTGGACGAGGATGAAGGCCGCGCCGTTTTTGCTTGGAATGATGACGTCTGTGGCTGACGACGGAACGACGAAGGTGATTGCTACATTAGCAAAAGCAGAAGAAATTGTCATCGTCGACGAGCCTCGTCTTGGGGTAATCTTCCGCGAAAAACTCGTCATTGCCCCTGAACGAGATGACTGCGAAATCCTCTATGTGGCCCTAGGATCTCCGCACCTCTCCGCCCTCGTCCGACAGAAATTCGTGCATCGCGGGTCTCCCATCACAAACGAAGAGACAGACGCACTAAGAACACATATCATTGAACGAGCCGGGATCTTTTTAACTGTCCCTGAAATCACCCCTCAAGTCCAGCGGAATCCAGACTTTTTAGCACGAAATCTCCGCATCTTCCGGTACGATTCACTTCAAGTTCAGCGGTCTCTCGTTTTTGGGCGGATACGGGCTTCTGATACAGAGAAGGTGAGTGCGATAGTGGATACGAGTGTCAACGGATGCCTTTTACTTGTCACGGATCCAAAGAAGGTGAACTGGAATCAAGTAGCCGAAGCGTTGAATGGGGTTATCTTACGCAAGACGAATCGCGGCGTCGATCTTCTTTTCGAAACGATTCTCAAGGAAAATTTGGAATTTTTGAGGTTTAGAGGGTTTGCGGTGGATAGACTGTTGAATCGGCGGATTGAGGAAGAGAGACTTGCCAAGGCGCGTAAGGAGGCGGAAGAACAGGACCGACGACGGCAGGAGAAGAAACGGTTGGAGGAGATGAAGTTGGAAGCCGAAAGATTGGCGAGGGAAACGAAACCTGAGGTGAACGGGACCACTAAACCTAAGATGAATGGAGGCGGGTTGATCAAGGAGAATGGGGGTTCAGGCAAGGAGATTGAGACGTTGCCTGGGGCATGGAGAGACAACGGTGTTTTAGATGCGGATGGAACTCCACCGCCACCGTACAATGAGTCGAGAAATCCGCCGCCGCCAGTAACGTTTCCCACTCGCCCGACCGGATTCATGAATTCAATTAAAAATGCCCTTGGAATTCCCCATCCACCACTCGGTGGTCTTGGATCTCTCGGACAAGGGCTCGGTGCATTTGAAGGCCGTGGAGGCCAAACTGGCGAGCCAGAACACATCGAAGGCGGTTCCCAGCAGCATCAACAGCGACAGCAGGGAACGCCCCAGACAGTTCAAGACACCAATCCCCAGCACACGTCCAAATCCGCCATCGAAAACCAACTACTAAAAGCCAAAAATGCCGTTCGGCCGCTGAACCAAAACCACCTCTTTGCACCGAGTATAACTTCCCTCGTGCAAGAAGCCCCACAAGCCTACTGCGATTCGACCTCTGAACAAGATCTGCAGAGCTATAGTCCGAATGCGCCAACGCCATGGGGCCTGGAGACCTTTTTCGTGCGGACGGAGAGGGAAGTTTTTGAGACGATGCTAGGGGCTAACGAGGCGGATGTGCATTTTTTCGCGGGGATGTTACGGAGCCTTGCTACTGATGTTTTTGGTGTGAGAGCGGACTCGTTTCACTTATTTTATGATTCGAGGAAGAAGGCTATTGCGTTTAATCGGAGTGGTTCGCTTTTCTTTAATATTGCGTACATTGCCCCGTTCATATTTTAGTTCAAGAGGTTGACAATTTTCTTTTAGGTATTATTTGGAGTTACACGCTCAGGATGGTGGGTTTACAAGAGATGCTGCGGTATGCATGTTTGACGGTAGGGATGCTAACTGCAGATTTATTGGTTTACGACCGTTGCACATGAGTTGGCGCATAATATGGCTCAACACCATGGCGCGGGTCATTCATATTGGACAGAGGCGTTTATAACTGCATACATGATCCCTTTTTGGCGAAAGTTTGGATGAAAAGATGGGCACCCTTGGAAAGAACAAGATGGAGACATGGGGAAGTCAGATAGATCAATTAGACCTTTCATGGGAGACCATTAGATATTCAATGCATATATTAGTATGGTAACGGACAGATCTATTTCCTCGCTGCTCGTCTGAGTGCTCGTGATTGTTTTTCAACCGGTTGGTCCGTCTTTTCCTGCTGAGACGCCGTCCGCTCGCCATACAATCCCCAAATCTTCATCGCCGCATACCCGGGTATCTACCGTCAGCCAAACACAAAAAGGCGAGGTGACAATCAAATACAACCACCAAGCATATGTCGTCGTAAACGCAACAAGAAGTTGAATGCCCCATGTCAAATAAACGACATCGAACATATATTCCGTCAACCCCGCCTGTCCCAAATCACTCCCCGAACTTATTAGCGCACCCCTGCCGTCGTACCTGGGTCGTCCGACAGACTCAAGTTGGAATTGCAGCCAGCCCGCGAGGCCGGCCGTCAGAATGTAGATGAGGGAAAGGGACCATGTGGCTGAGGAGCGTCGGAGGATGAATCGGACTAGGATGAAGAGGGCGTTGATGATTAGGGAGGCGTAGCGGTGGGCTTTTAGAGTTTGGGTATTCGAGGCAGCGAGTTTTTTTTGAGCTGCGTTGGCCTGTAGGTTGGTTAGAGGGGGGGCGCGTCGTAGGGGAAGGAA
>Ga0335081_10003689_pt1 | contig 24088 bp, 14 predicted proteins | sample Lox_Sample_35_FD_206713 | JGI IMG/M metagenome (GOLD analysis project Ga0335081, IMG submission 206713) | Soil microbial communities from Loxahatchee National Wildlife Refuge, Florida, United States - Lox_Sample_3.5 | ecosystem: Environmental > Terrestrial > Soil > Wetlands | place: USA...
CGATTCCTGGTTCGCCTCGATGCTTTCCCTTGGCGAGCGCATGCGGTCACTCGTGCATCGGATCGCGGCCGTGGCACTCATTAGTGTCAGCATCTACCACATCTTCGACATCAGCTTCTCGCGCGAAGGACGCCGCCTGGTCCGCGATCTCTTCCCGACACTCGACGACATCCGCGGCGCATGGCAAAATCTCAGTTACTATCTGGGGCTGTCGAAAAACAAACCCGACTTCCCCCGCTTCAACTATGCGGAGAAGGCGGAATATTGGGCGTTGGTTTGGGGCATGTTCGTGATGGCCGGAACCGGAATCATGCTCTGGGCGAAGGTATTTTTCGGGAATCATTTGCCGCGCTGGTGGCTCGATGTCGCGACCGCCATTCACTTCTATGAAGCGGTGTTGGCGACGCTGGCCATTCTGGTCTGGCACTTCTATCAGGTGTTTCTCGATCCCGATGTCTATCCGATGAACTGGGCCTGGTGGGATGGCAAGATGACGGTCCATCACTATCGCGAGGAGCATGGACTCGATTCGACCACTCTGATGCAGAGCTCACGCGCAACAGAAGCGAACGACAAAAAAAGCGACGTAGCCGAGGTCCAGCATGGAGACTGACAAGACTCCGCCACCAAACGAAGTCGAGCCAAAGCACAAGTTGCGCATGCTGCTGCGCAATCCGGTCAGTCTTGCCGGCATCGCGCTCTCAATCGTGAGCCTCGCGAACATTTTCCTGTTCTTCCTCATCGATCAGATCGCGACCAAAGCCAGTCCATACATCGGCATTCTGGCTTACATGGTTTCTCCGGCATTCCTCGTTCTCGGTTTGCTGATGATCGCAGCCGGAATTTTGTTGGAACGCCGTAAGAAAGTAACGGCTACGGCTTTTTACCCGCGCATTGATTTGAATGATCCAAAGCAGCGGGGCGCGGTCGTCTCCTTCGTGACGTTTCTCGTAGTCTTCGCGGTCGTCAGCGCTGCTGGAAGTTACAAAGCCTACGAGTTCACCGAATCCGTCTCCTTCTGCGGACAGTTGTGCCACACCGTCATGAGCCCGGAATACACCGCATATCAGCTCTCCCCTCACGCGCGCGTCGCGTGCGCGGATTGCCACGTTGGACCGGGCGCAACCTGGTTTGTAAAGTCGAAGTTGTCCGGAAGCCGTCAGGTCTTCGCCGCGATATTCAATACATTCCCGCGGCCTATTCCGACCCCGGTCAAGAATCTGCGCCCGGCGCAGGAAACCTGCGAACAATGCCACTGGCCGAAGAAGTTTTATGGCGGACAGCTGAAGGTCTTCTCGCACTATGCGAGTGACGAAAAGAACACCCTGCGCCAGATTCGCATGATCATCAAGACCGGCGGAGGCGATCCCACAACCGGCGCCCCCGAGGGCATTCACTGGCACATGAACATCGCCAACAAGATCGAATACGTTGCCGCCGACGAAAAACGCCAGGTCATCCCCTATATCCACGTCGAAGATCAGCAGGGACGCGTCACGGAGTACTACGCAAAAGACTCCACGCTTACGAAAGACCAGATCGCGAAAGCCGAAAAGCGCCGCATGGATTGCGTCGACTGCCACAATCGGCCGACGCACATCTACGTTTCGCCTGATCTCTCAGTCGATCAGTCGTTGCTCGCGCATCGCATCGATACTTCCCTCCCCTCGATCAAGCAGGAAGCGGTCACTGCGTTGACTGCGGATTACAAGACGACCGATGCCGCGATGCAAGGCATCGCCGTTGGAATCCAGGATTACTACGAGAAGAAATATCCCGACATCTCAAAGAACAAGCAGCTTGAGATTCGCAATGCCGTCGCAGAAGTGCAGGCCATCTTCAAGCGCACGACTTTCCCCGAGATGAAGTTGAACTGGCAAACTCATCCCAACAATCTCGGACACTTCTATTCTCCGGGATGCTTCCGCTGCCACGACGGACAACACGTCAGCGCCGATGGACGCGTCATCAGCCGCGACTGCAATCAGTGCCACACCATGTTGTCGCAATCCGAAGGCGCAACCGCAGTAGCAGTAGCACCCCAGCCGAACTTCCAGCACCCAGTGGACATCGGAGACCTAACCCAAGTAAACTGCGCCGATTGCCACACAGGCGGCAACGGCCCGTAAACCTATGGCACGCTAGCTCTCGACCTCCGATCGCGCCCAACACTTGAAACGCGCCCAACCCTCCGCAATCGCGATCTGATTTCCCTGTGTCCCTCTGTGATCCCTGTGGTGAAAAGCTTTTCTCAGCGACCTTAGGCAGAACAGTCACGTCAGGTATTTCACGTAGCGGCACATACAGTAAGCCCCCGATTGTTACTCGCTCGCGATTTGGTATCGTCCATTCCGCAGTTCGGTTCCCCGCAGTCCGGCCCACACGAAAAATTCTCTATCGAGGCGCGCCATGCTTCGTCGCATCAGTCTCGCAGCAGTCGTAGTGTGCCTGTTCACCGCCACTCCTTTCAGCCACGCACAAATTCCTAGCTATACCGCAGCACAGATAACCAGTAACAATACTGCCGCATGCAGCGCCCCTAACTACGGCCTACAACTTTCAACCAATAATGCTCCGGCTTACTGCGCGGATGTCTTCCCGTGCTCGGTATCGCTTACCTGTTATGGCGGACCACCACCTTGGCAGCCATTTCCGGGCGGATGGAAAGATGACCAGCTACTTACCGGCTCCAACTTCATCCTAACGCCCTACCACGACCCGTCGCCCGCAGGCGACGCAACGGAAAACCCACCGGGAAACTGGAACATTTCGAAAGGTCGTATTCCATCAATCCACTTTGGGACTCCCCCGCCATTTGAGGGGGACATGCACACGCTCATGTACGGCGGGAACTACAGCATGACCGGAACGCCAACCAAGATCGTGGTGCAACTTCAGGGATGGTTTTGCAACGGAGTACTGAATGAAGGCGACTGTTCGACTGAATCAGACTACACACCGGACGGGGGCTATCAGTACGTGAACCAGTATTACGGTCACGCGGATGTCCAGTACACGGGTTGGAATCCAGATGTCGCCAACGCTCGCGTAATCGACATCTGGGACCGAGGCGGTGACACTCTCGCCGTAGATTGGTATGGCGGTCCAGACGATTGCCCGCCGCTTCCCAGCAGCGCAGACCCGCAATACATATACAGCGGCACCCAGAGCGTCTATACCCACTGGTGCGACTCGAGCGATACAAAGGCCGGCAACAAGTTCGGCGACGATGACAAAGGATCCCAGTACGTCATGGCAGCCCTCCAGAGTGATGGAGCTCTCCCGACATATCGCCCGGGCGCAAAGATGGATATGTTTCTGCTGATGGATCACAACGCTTGGACGTGGGACTGCGGCCCGGGTACTTACAATGGATACTCATACAACGGAGTCAATGAGCCCTGGTGTGCGGCCGGAAAGATGATCAATGACCTAGAGTACCTATATCAGACATACTACTATCCAAACAACAAAGTTTCTCCGACCTACACGCTGGGTGGCCCCGCCCCTAATAACTTTCCAATTATTGGTTTCTTCCAGAGCGAAGCCGATGATTTCCCGCAATGCACGACGAGCACGCCGTGCGTTTACAACTCCGTGGGCGGTGTAGAACAGACGTGCACTAGCGCAGCCGCCTGCTTCCAGCAGGTTTATGCCCAAGTCCGCTTAGCAGCCGATTCACTGTTCGGCACCACTAATGGCAGCGGTAATTACTACTTCATTTTCGCTAAAAATGGGGCTGCCCCATCATGAACAACGGTATCAACTCGGGACACCCGTACTCCGACGGTTGTTACGCTTGGCCCGACCCTTGGACCCCGCAGGATCATAAAGCCGACCAAGTAACCAACCAGACGCAACTGTACAGCTACTGCACCGGGACATGGGGGATGGGAAGCTGTAGCACCGCTACCGGCGGCCCAGAAGTAGCCTTGGACAATTTCTATTGGAACTCTGTGCACAACATCTGCGCAGCGAACGGAGGTGTGCTGAGCGGCTGTCAGGGCTACGGAGGACACCAGTTGCTACTAATGGGCGGCGCCTTCAAGGGGTTCGATGATTTGATGACCAACAATTCGCCCACCAATACTTGGTACGCGGCAAGAATTGCCACACAAGGTTGCGGGACGACCTGGCTCACTAGCTGGAACGAAATGAGCGTGGTAGCGGAAGACGGCTACACGACGAACTGGTACACCCAGTCAAACAACCCTCTGCCGTGGATGATGGTTGCCACTTGGGACGATTACGAAGAGGGCACCGAGATCGAGACCGGCATCGACAATTGCGTCGAAAGCTCGACATTCGTGCCAAAAATCATTTCCAACATTCTCTCGTGGCAGTTCTCATTCGATCAGACAACGCGGGATCCGAATCACCTCGCCACCGTGGCCACCATAGACCACTATGATCTTTACTACACTACGGACGGCGAGAACTACTACCTCGTCGATCACAACATAGCACCCACCGAGGCAGGCTGCGGATTCAGCTATCCCACGGCCAAGTGCTCAGGCATAAACATCAGCGGTTACGGCTTGCCGAGCGGCAGCACCCTTTTTGTTGAAGCGATAGGCAAACCTGGCATCACCAACTGGCTCTCTCAGGGAAAGACGTACCAATGACGTTTTCAATCACAAATCGTCGGCGGGTCCAGTGGGTGTTGGCCCTAGTTCTAATCGCCCTAAGTGGTTCCCCTTTCGAAGAGGAGGCCTATGCCCAAACAGAAAACGTGTTGTATACGTTCAATGGCCTATCCGACGGCGGAACCCCGTATGCTGGGCTTGTGTCCGACGCAACCGGAAATCTGTATGGCGCCGCGAGCGAGTATGGCAGTGGGCCATGCGCGTACCCATTTTGGGGCTGCGGCATCATCTTCGAGCTGACACCAGCAGAGGACCGCACTGCGGCCGAGTGGTCGTTTAGGGTGCTGTATACGTTCCGCGGCGGTCCTGATGGCGCACAGCCTTCAAGCGCGCTCGTTTTCGACTCTGCCGGCAATTTATACGGAACGACGCTTAGTGGCGGAACCGGATGCGGGGGGCTTGGCTGTGGCACAATCTTCGAGCTCGAACGGTCTGGAGCAACCGGGTGGACCGAGAAAATACTGCATCGCTTTACCGGCGGGACCGACGGCGAAGACCCTGTCGCTTCGCTAACTTTGGATTCTCGGGGAAATATCTACGGGACCGCCGCCTTTGGCGGTGACGACACATGTTTCTACGACAACGCTGGGCCGGGTTGCGGCGTTGTTTTTCGATTGAGCCCCGTCGGGGCCAGCACAAGCGATGCATGGACGGAAACGGTTTTGCACACCTTCCACGCAACCGATGGCGCCAATCCGTATGTTGGGGTTACTTTGGCCCCTCCTGAATTGTGCACACCCTCGCAACATGCGCTCCCGAGCAGCAGCGGAAAAGTCTGCATCTTCGGAACGGCTACCAATGGAGTCTATGGCGGCATAGAACCCGGAGGCGTGATATTCCAGATCTCTCAAGGCCTGCGGACCTGGAATTACAAGATGCTCTATGAGTTCCCCGGGAACTGCGGGGGACCCGGCGGTCCACTCATCCTGGACAAATCCGGAATTCTCTATGGCATGACCCATCTAGGCGGGCAGTATTGCAGCGGATCGGTCTTCACCCTCTCGATGAACTCTGCCGGGGTCTGGACCGAGACGGACATATACAGCTTTTCAGGTCCCGGCGGATGGTTTCCTGAGTATCAGGGCGTTGTGATGGACGAACATGAGAACCTATACGGCACAACATCTGCCGGGGGCACCGGGTCAAACTGCCAAGCCGGATGTGGGACCGTATTTCGCCTCTCGAAAGCGACCGGTGGTGGCTGGTATGAAAGCGGCCTGTATAGCTTGCAGGGGGGAACGCAAGGCGACGGCCCCCTCTCGGGAAGCTTAGTCGTGCGCGACGGCCAGATTTACGGCATGACGCCTACTGGCGGGGACATGACCTGCTCCGGCTTCGGCCTCTCAGACGGCTGTGGCGTCATTTACAGCATCGGCCCTTAATTGCCTTTACGGTCCCGCATGAAATCCCCACTCAAAAACCGCCAAACTCCCGTATTGGTGCTCGTTGCAGTCTGTTTAGCTATTCCGATTCTCGCGAACAATGGGGCTGCACAGACCGAAACCGTGCTGTACACCTTCACTGGCTCCACCGATGGTGGCATTCCTTATGCAGGGCTCACATCGGACAAAGAAGGCAATTTCTACGGCACCACAATGCAGTACGGAAGCGGCCCTTGCACGTACCCTTTTGTCGGCTGCGGGACGGTTTTCGAACTATCGCCGGAACACACCGGCGGAGACGTTCGGTGGACGTTGAAAGTGCTCTACGCATTCCGAGGAGGCTTCGACGGAGCCAACCCGGTGAGTGAGCTCACTCTTGACCGGGCCGGCAACCTCTACGGAACGACCGGGAGCGGAGGCACTGGTTGTGTTCCGTTCGGCTGCGGAACTGTTTTCGAACTGAGCCGGTCAAAGAGCGGATGGGCGGAAAAGGTCTTGTACCGTTTCACGGGCCGGTCCGACGGCGCGAATCCGGGAAGCTCGTTGACGCTGGACTCACACGGCAACATATACGGAACCACCACCTATGGAGGAGACAGTAACTGCCACGTCGATGGGCCCAGCTGTGGCGTGGTTTTCCGATTGAGCCCCGTTTACGACGGCACAAACAGCACATGGTCTGAAACTGTCTTACACACTTTCGAAGGAACCGACGGTGCGAACCCATTCGCCGGAGTTACTCTAGGTCCCTCGGAATTCTGCGGCGCTGAGGCGGGGCAACTTTGTATTTTTGGGACAACTATGTACGGCGGTAACCTAGCCATCGAGCCGGGAGGAGTGGCATTCGAGCTTGTTCCTAACCGAGGATCGTGGGATTACAACATCCTCTATGAATTTCCCGGCGGGTGTGGCGGGCCTGGCGGACCGCTGGTCTTGGATAAGTCGGGGATCCTTTATGGGGAGACGCATCTCGGCGGCCAAGGATGCAGCGGAGACGTCTTCAGCCTTCGGCCCAACCCAGCAGCTATCGGACAGTGGACCTGGACTGACCTGTATAGCTTCGAGGGTCCAGGGGGCGCGTTCCCCTACTATCAGGGAGTGGTAGTGGACCAGCGCGGCAATCTCTACGGGACGACCTCACGAGGCGGGGAAAGCCCAAACTGCGAAGCCGGATGTGGCACCGTATTTCGGCTCTCGAAAGCGATTGGCGGTGGATGGTATGAAAGCGGCATCTACAGTTTGCAGGGGGGCCCCGACGGTTGGGGGCCACTTGCTGGAAACGTTGTTGTGAATAACACCGGGGTTTATGGCATGACCCCATCCGGCGGCGATCCCGGCTGCATAGGCACCGACAATCAGCCCGGTTGCGGCGTAATTTACAGCATCGGCCCTTAATTGCCTTTCACGGTTCCCAATGAAATGTGCATACATAAACCGGCAAGCCGCGCGTGGCGGGTTGCTGTTCGTTGCAATTGTCTTTCTTCTCCCCGCACTCGTTAGGCAGGCCGAGGCACAGGCGGAGACTGTGCTATACAGCTTTAACGGGGCCAGCGATGGGGGACTTCCGGCTGCGGGGCTCGTATCGGATAAGGACGGCAACTTGTATGGAACCACATGGCAATTCGGCGACGGCTCCTGTGTGTTCCCCGATGTGGGTTGCGGTACCGTCTTCGAGTTGATGCGCGAACGGGACGGCGGAAATATTCAATGGACATTCAAACTGCTGCACACATTCATCGGAGGTTCGGACGGGGCTGACCCGGCCGACAGCCTCGTTCTGGACCAGGCCGGTAATCTTTATGGCACGACCGCCTGGGGCGGAACTGGATGCGCGGGATCCGGCTGCGGGACCGTTTTCGAACTGGAGCGCTCCGGAGACCAGTGGATCGAGAAAGTGTTGTACCGTTTCACCGGCGGGTCTGATGGTCAGGAACCCTTAGGCTCCGTAACGCTGGATTCGCAAGGCAACCTTTATGGCACTGCTTCCTATGGCGGCGACAACAGTTGCATCAACGGCTTCGGAACTGGATGCGGGGTTGTGTTTCGATTGAGCCCCACAGGGGCCGGCACCGAAGACACGTGGGCACTGACGGTGCTACATACATTCCACGGAGCTGATGGCGCAAATCCCTATGTGGGTGTGACCCTGGCTCCTCCTAAACTATGCGGAAGTCCAGAACACGCAATCGCCGGAGGTAACGGAAAGATATGTATTTTCGGGACGGCCACCAACGGCGCTTACACCTTCGTAGAGCCGGGAGGTGTGGTGTTTCAAATTTCACTGGGCGGGCGAACTCTGAACTACAGCGTGCTTTATAAATTTCCCGGCGGATGTGGCGGCCCCGGCGGCCCACTCGCCCTGGATAAATTCGGAACTCTCTACGGCATGGCCCATCTGGGCGGGCAGTATTGCAGCGGATCGGTCTTTACGCTCTCAAGAGATTCTGCCGCCGGGCTCTGGACCGAAACGGACATATATAGCTTTTCAGGTCCAGACGGATGGTTTCCCGAAAATCAGGGCTTAGTGATGGACCAACATGAGAACCTCTACGGCACGACGTCCGCCGGTGGCACAAGTTCAAACTGTCAAGCCGGATGTGGCGCCGTGTTTCGGCTCTCGAAAGCAACAGGCGGTGGGTGGTATGAAAGCGGCCTCTACAGTTTGCAGGGTGGTGCTGACGGTTGGGGACCGCTTGCAGGAACTGTTGTCGTGAACAGGACCGGCGTCTATGGAATGACCCCATCCGGCGGCGATCCCGGCTGCATAGGCGCCGACAACCAGCCCGGCTGCGGCGTCATTTACCGCATCAGCCCTTAATTGCTTTTCACGGCCCCGAATGAAAGCTGCATTCATAAACCGTCAAACTGCAGGTCGCGTATTGGTGTCCGTTGCGATCTGTTTGGCTATTCTTATTCTCCGGGACAACGGGCATGCTCAGGCTGAGGCCGTTCTATACACCTTCACTGGCTCCAGCGATGGAGGAATTCCCTATGCAGGGCTCGCGGGGTGGCCCATCCTTTCGCGCCGTTTGGGTGGGGATTCCGGCGGCATGCATCTACTTCCGGCATTGTCTTAATCCAAACTCCATGTGCCATAAGAACATCTGGCAATAGCCCGGCGTTTACCAACGCCGGGTGTTCGTAGAGAGAACAGCCCCCGTCCCAGCGGGTCGCCTGATCCCTCGAGAAAGCAATCCAGTCGCGCCTCCGGCACGCAGCGGCCTCTAACGCACCACCGGCCTGTAAACTGGCGGGCTGTTGTGCCGGACCAGTGATCAGAACAAACCGAAGACGGCAGAAGAGCAAGCCTTCTATGCACCGTCACCGCATTTCCCGTATCTTCGAACGACGGCAACCCTTTTATCGAAATCCCAATCTGTGAGTACTACTCTGACGCGAGGTGAAAGATGCGCGCTCCGAAGCTCGCCAGCCTCACGCTATTGCTTCTCTTTTTTTCGCTAATAGCGTCCCCCACGGCGTTTGCCCAGACGCACGGTCGGGTGCTTTTTGCGCTTGCGCCCTATCCGAATTGTGGCGCACCCCTCACTCCCTTGATCGCCGATAAATTTGGAAATCTCTACGGCACGACTCTGTCCGGCGGCGAAGCAAACGACGGATGTGTCTTCGAGCTATCGCCCGCCGCAACCGGCTGGCAGGAGACAACGCTTTACAGCTTCAGCGGAATCGACGGAAACGGGCCGCACGGCGGCTTGGCCCTCGACGTCTCAGGAAACCTCTATGGCACCACGGACGATGGCGGTGCATTTAACCGGGGCGTAGCGTTCGAGTTGAGCCCGGCCTCCGACGGTTCGTGGACGGAAACCGTGCTTCACGACTTCGGCGGCGAGGGCGACGGCGCCACTCCGGAGGGCAATCTTATCTTTGACCGCTACGGGAACCTATACGGTACAACCACAGCAGGGGGATCTTACGGAAATGTGGGCACCGTGTTCAGGCTAAGTCCCTCGGGAGGCGGTTGGACCGAAACAATCCTCCACTCCTTTCAAGGAGGCATCAGCGGACCCGGTCCGATCGACCCGCTCGGCGGCCTCGTTATGGATCGCGAGGGCCACCTGTATGGGGTTGCTTCCTTCGGCGGCGCGTACGGAGGCGGGGCTGTGTTTGAGCTGAGTCCCTCCGAGGGCACCACGTTTGCAGAGAGGGTGATCCACAACTTCAAGACGGACGGAAGCAATCCGAACTCTTTGGCGATGGACAAAAGCGGCAATCTTTATGTGACCACCGAATTCGGTGGGCTCGGCTCTGGAACGGTGATCGAGCTAACAAAGCAGCCTAACGGGAACTGGGGGGAGAACGTCCTGCACATGATGAATTTCGACGACGGCTTCTGGGTTGTCGGTCCGGCTGTGTTCGATAAGGCGGGAAATCTCTACGCAGCGGCGGAGTTCGGTGCGATCAACGGCATGGGCTCGGTCTTTATGCTATCGCCCACCCAGAGTGGCCCGTGGACCGAGACCGTGCTCCACCGCTTCAATTTCCAGTTCCCTGACGGAAAAGATGGCCGGAGCCCATACGCAGGAGTGATCATCTCGAACGGCAAACTCTTCGGCACAACCTCAGGCGGAGGGATTAACAACGACGGCATCGTCTTCGAAATCACTCCCTCGCCTCCCGAAACACCTTTTAGTCCACAATGAGGAAGTGGACGGGAATCACGAAACTTAGTCAAAGACGGGGACCGTCCTGCCAATTTCGAACCCCGCTTTGCAATCACACAGCACTGTGATCCCATTCCTTGTGCTCGCTACCCAGATAGCCCCAAACTAGCCAAGGCGAAAGCGGTATACGAGAGAATTCGTCGATAGGAGCTAACTCCTTGCGGCTCAATATTTTACCCGCAAGTTGTTGAGCCCCATAGATTACTTTGCAATTTCCCGCTAACTTGATGATTCCAGAGATCCGCAGGGGAGGGGGGATACCCAAAATTTCCCCGGATTCCCAAAACGGAACTACTCTTTCTCGTAGAACTTCAGCGCCATAGCCCCGTGCGTCGCTGCGCCTCCGGCACGCAACGCTGCCGCGAGGAATGAACTTTCCACGATCTCTTCGCGCGTGGCTCCGGCTTTCTTTGCACCTTTCGTATGCACCTCGATGCAGTACGGACACTGCGTTGTGCACGCGACCGCAAGCGCGATCAGCTCGCGATATTTTCTCGGGATCGCGCCGTCCTCGCGCCCCACGATCTTGTCGAGGTTCAGCCACGCGTTGAACTCCGTCGGTGCGGCTTTGCTCATCTCCTTCAGCAACCGCAGATCCGCCGGATCATGGTAGTGATCGGACATTCATTCCTCCTGAAGATAACTGCGAATCAACTACGAAATTCAATTCGGAGCCAGCGCGCACCTCACTCGCCGAAACCCATTCATGAGGCGACGGCACAAACCGCAAAGCCTATCACAACGGCGGATTTTTCGAGGAATTGTGGATGTCGTGCCGGTTGCGCTTGACTATCGGGAAGAAATGCGAGAACCTCAGCGACACTTCCTCCACCCAACGGGAGCGGTCTGTTTGGAATCCAGGTTATCGTCGTTAATCGAAGCTGCGGAGACAGGTAGCAGCTCCGATATGGAAGCGCTGTTTGCCGCCCTCTATTCCGAACTGCACCGGCTCGCGCGGCGGCAACTGGCGGGCAATCGCGAGCTCAGCCTGAGTGTCACGACCTTACTTCATGAAGCGTATCTGGATATGGCAAGCCGCGAGTCGCGGTTTCCCGACCAGGCTCGCTTCATGGGCTATGCTGCGCGAGTCATGCGGGGATTAATCATCGACCACGCCCGAAATCGCCAGGCGCAAAAGCGCGGCGGGAAGTTCGAAATCACATCGCTGGAAAATAACGTCGCGGCAGAGCTTGCGGATGAAGTTGAGCTGACTCGCGTCAGCGAGGCTCTCGACAAGCTCGCGAACGTGGAAGCGGAGCTCGCAGAAATCGTGGACCTGAAGTTCTTCTGCGGTTTTTCGTTTGCCGAGATCGCCGCCATGAGAAAGCTTTCGGAACGCACCGTACAAAGGAAATGGGAAAAGGCGCGCATCTACTTGCATCGGGAGTTGCAAACCGAGTTGTGAGAAGGCTATGTCGACACTGAATCCGGAGCAATGGCAGCGTGTCAGTCCTTATCTCGACAAAGCGCTGACTTTGGCCGACGAGGACCGTGCCGAGTGGCTGGAAGCATTGCGCCGCGAACATCCTGATATTGCCGGATACCTGCAGGAGCTTTTGGATGAGCACCGCGCGGCGGAGAAATCCCGGTTTCTGGAACACAGTCCATCCATTGTCCGATCGGCTCAGAGTCTTGCCGGCCAGACGCTCGGATCCTACCGCCTGGTTGCGCCGATCGGAGTTGGCGGCATGGGAACGGTGTGGCTCGCCGAACGCAGCGATGGGCGCTTCGAGCGCAAGGCTGCTGTCAAGTTCTTGAGTGTCGGATTACTTGGCCGAGTCGGCGAAGAGCGGTTTCAGCAAGAAGGCGCAATACTCGGCCGGCTCAGTCATCCGAATATCGCAGAACTCCTGGACGCGGGAGTCTCTTCCGCCGGACAGCCATATCTCGTCCTGGAATACATCGAGGGCGAACCGATCGATGTGTACTGCGACAAATGCAAGCTGGACGCGCCGGCAAGAGTCCGCCTGTTTCTGGATGTGCTCGGAGCCGTTGCACATGCGCACGCGAATCTCATCATCCATCGCGATATCAAGCCGTCGAATGTGCTGGTCAGCAAAGATGGAACGGTGAAGCTGCTCGATTTCGGAATTGCCAAGCTGTTGGATGGAGAGGGACAGAGTGCCGCCGTCTCTTCACTGACGCACCAGGGCGGATCGCCGTTCACGCCGCAGTTTGCCGCACCGGAGCAGCTCACGAACGGCGCAGTGACAACTGCAACCGACGTTTACGAATTAGCTGTTCTCCTGTTCGTGCTTCTGACTGGGCAGCATCCTGCCGGATCGCGCACGCATTCGGCAGCGGAGCTCGTGAAGGCGATCGTGGAAACTGTCGCACCGCGCGCATCGAACGTGATCACGCCGGACATGAGCAAGGCGGTAGCCGAAAAATTTGGGACCACTCCGGAGCGGCTGCGGCGACAGGTCCGTGGAGACCTGGACGCGATCGTGCTGAAAGGATTGCGCAAGCAGCCATCTCAGCGATACACCACCGCGGAAGCGTTCGCTGAGGACCTCAAACGATACCTCGCCGGCCAGCCCGTCATCGCACAACCAGAGAGCAAATGGTACCGGTCGAAGAAGTTCCTTTCGCGGCATCGATGGGGAGTTGCATCTGCGGCAGCGGTAGTGCTCGCCCTGACCGTAGGACTGGGTGCAGCGTTGTGGCAGGCGCACATCGCGCGCCGCGAATCGCGCACGGCCACCGCGATGGAGAAATTTCTGGAGGACATTTTTCGCGCCAATAGCGCGCATCAAGACGATCCGGTCAAGGCCCGGCAAACTACCGCGCGGGAATTGCTGGATATTGGTGCGGCCAGGATCGATAACGAGTTAGCAGACGTGCCCGAAGCGAAGATCAGAATTCTGAACACGCTCGGCGACATGTACTTCGATCTCGGCCTGGGTGATCAGTCCGTTGACATGCGGCGCAAGCGCGTGGAACTGGTCCGGCGGCAGTATGGCAACAGTTCGATGGAGCTCGCCGACGCCCTGGCTGATCTTGGGTCGGCAATGCACACCTCAGGATCGGTGGGGGAAAGAGAGTCAACGCTACTCGAAGCCAAGCGCATCCTCGACCAGCGACGCGATTTCATCTCGAAGCAAAGAGGATCGCTTTCGATGATGCTGGCCGAACATTATGAAAGTTCGGACCTGGACAGAGCTCTCGACTATTCAGAGCAGGCGCTCCAGGTGTATCGAAGATATCCCAACGATCCGGCGCTTGCCGAAGCACTTTATTGGAAGGGATTGCTGCTCACCACTTTGCGAAAAGGACGTGAGGCGGAGCCGGCATTGAAGGAAGCCATTCAGGTCTCTGCGAGGATTGACGGCGATCCTAATGCAAACCTGCCTCGCTTTTGTGCCTACCTTGGCCAGGACCAGCAAGACCTGACGGAGTTTGCTGGCGCGGAGCAGAGCTTTCGGAAGGCGCTGGAGGCAGCGCGCAAGTTCAACGGCGAAGATCACATCGACACGCTTGAGACGGAAATGCGGCTGGGAATATTCCTGGTCGCGACCTCGCGCACTTCGGAGGGTCTGCAGCATGTCGAGAAGGCGAAGGAGATCCTGCTGCGGACGCGCAGCCCCGACGATCCTTTTTATGCGCCGCAGATCTATCTTGAGTACGGACGAACTTTGGCGTACGCCGGCAGACTGGAAGACGGGCTTGCCTACGTTGAGAAAGCTGTGGAGAATCGCCGCAAGAATAGGCCTGGCACACGCTATCTGGCGCAAATGCTTCAGCTCCAAGCGAACATCCTGGTCGACACGGGTCAGTATGCCGAAGCTCAACGCCTGATGGACGAGGCGGATGACATCTCCACAAAAACAAAGTTCCCTACTCAATATTTGGCGGTCGATGAGCGGGCGAGGTTGCTGATCGCCACCGGTCACGCCAACGAAGCCGATGCAGCCTTAGACGCATTTCATCCCGCCGCTCCGTTGCCCGGCACGCTGGGAATTGACTCCTTACGGATTGACGTTTCGCGGGCTGACAACGCCTTGGCCTGCGGCGATTATGAGACTGCGCGGGGACTGTCTGCAAAAGTGATGCAAACGCTTTCAGCGAGTCCTGCCCGCGATTACATGAAATCTCTGGAGGCTCGAGCCGCCCTCATCGAAGGACGCGCGTATCTGGCGGTCGGCCGATCGGCTGATGCCCTCCCACTTCTACAACGATCGTTCGAACTTCGGCAGAGCACCCTCGATTCCATTAGTCCTACGCTTGCATTGACGCAGGTCGCTTTGGCCGAGTGCTATCTCGATCTCGGCAATCGAGAGCAAGCCCAGGCGCTGGCTGCCAACGCACGAAAGGCGCTGGAAATACATAAGCAGGTCAGCAGCGTGTATACCCGTCCCCTGCAGGAGCTCGAAAAGCGGCTCGGAACTCCGAACTCCGCCCGCCACGGCTGATGAGCAGGGCGAAAACTCTACAATCAGTCTCCTTCGCCTAAATCGCTCCATACTCTGCCATCACAAAAATTTACCCATCCCTGTCGTGTTCCGTTTGCTATTTGCGCTATTCCCTGTAGGGCCGGTTTTCGGCCCCCTCCTACGTTGCGGACGGCAGCTTTCAGCAAGAGTTCACCGGAGCCGAAGCTGCGCTAACAGAGCGGTTTCGTTGGAAATCGCTGGAAGTTCTTTTGGGAGGATAGGCCTCCCGGAAAGCACTGCGGCTGTAACGAACGGGAAACCAATGCCACTATCGACTTAGTGTTGTGAGAGAGAGGGTTTGTATGAAAATTCTGCCTTTGATTGGCCTGACCAGCGCGGTGTTGGTCGCGACAATGCACGCGCAAATGATCGATAACACCCAGGCTACGAACACGGCGCAAGCCGGGATCAACAAATCGCTCAATGATGAGATCGGTGCGGGCCGCGGCAGTACTCTTACACCGGGGTCGTCGCTTTACATCATTAATCGCGATCCGTTCCGCTCGATCCGGCGCGGACGTCAACTGTTCCAGAGGAAGTTCACCGTAGCGCAAGGCGTAGGGCCGATCGAAGGCGATGGTGTTGGAGATCTGAACACTGATATTGCCATTGGTGCGGGCCTTTCGGACAGCTGCGCTGGATGCCACGGCCGGCCGAGGGGGTCGGCCGGCTCAGGTGGCAATGTCGCAACCCGGCCTGACAGCCGCGATGCTCCGCAGCTTTTCGGCCTTGGTTTGAAGGAGATGCTCGCTGACGAAATGACTACGGACTTGCGCGCGACACGTGACATGGCAGTGGCTCAAGGGCAGCAGAGGAAGAAGTCCGTGACGCTTAAGCTCACCAGCAAAGGCGTCCAGTTCGGCTACATCACTGGCAATCCCGATGGCTCGTCAAACACCTCCCAAGTGGTTGGAGTCGACAGCGATCTGCGCATCAAGCCATTTTTCGCGGAGGGATCGACAATCTCCATTCGCGAATTCGTGGTGGGAGCGCTTCACAAGGAGATGGGACTCGAAGATGCGATCGATCCTGATCTGACGACGGCGAGCCAGGGCGGGCGCGTCGTTACTCCTTCGGGCATGGTGCTGGATGGATCGAGAGACAAGATCAGCCCGCCACCCCAGCCGGATGCAGTCAATGGAAACGAAATCGATCCGGCGCTCGTCGATCATCTTGAATACTATCTGCTCAACTATTTCAAGCCAGCGCACTACCTTCAGAACGCGATTACAGACCACGGCCGGACAGTGTTCACCAGGATCGGATGCGCGTCTTGTCATGTTCCGGACATGATGATCAATCACGATCGTCGCGTGGCCGATGTGGAAACAAACTATGACATGGTGAACGGAGTGTTCAACAGTCTGTTCGCCACGCCTACAACGCTTTTCTACACGCAAGACGACGGTAGCGGATATCCAGTACTGAAGTTGCCGCTTGGGGGATCGTTCGTGGTGAAAGACATCTTCACCGACTTCAAGCGTCACGATCTGGGGCCGAAGTTCTATGAGCGGAACTGGGATGGCACGCTGCAAACGCTATTCCTGACGCGTCCACTGTGGGGGGTGGGGACATCGGGTCCATACGGGCACGATGGCCGCAGCATTAATTTGAATGACGTGATTCTGCGCCACGGAGGCGAGGCGCTGACCTCTCGCAACGCATTCGCAGGACTGAATTCAAATGACCAGAACAGCCTGCTGATATTCCTGGACTCGCTGGTGTTGTTCCCGCCGGATGATACGGCTTCAACGCTCGATCCGGCGAACCCATCGGCGCCGAACTACCCGCAGTTTGGGCATGGAAGCATCAAGTTGACGGTGTTGTTCAACGATCCGACCGATTTGGAGTAGCTGTTCGACAAGGGCCCGGGTCCCCTTTCTGTGGGACTCGGCCCCGGATTTTTTGCTGCCTCAGCTGTGATCCTGCTCACCCACCGCTGTGAACCGACGTGCCGACATCCGTCTGAGCCTTCCCGCATGCTGAATCCGCCGGCACACGCCGTAACGAAATGTCCAATTCCCCATCGCCATGAAACCCGTAGATCAGACTCTCGTCTCGCTGCGAGAAAACCTCCCGGCGATATGCCTCGGCTCCATTTTCTGCTTTATGGCGATCTGCGCGTCCAGTGTGACTGCAATCCGCCGGCGCCGGGAGTTCCTGGTTGTGTTGTGGTCGGGAAGCTTCATCGGAATGTATGGCGTTCGTTTGCTCGCACAGTCGTTCCGGTCACTCTCGTTGCTTCCGAATTCTCGCTGGCCCGACCGAATCGATGTCTTCATTACCTATTTTTTGTTGGCTCCCGGAGTTCTTTTCTGGGTTGAGTTAACCGTTGGCAAACTCCGCCGCTTTCTCTGGTTCGTGGCCCTGCTTGTCATCGTGGTCGGGGTCATAGGAATGGGATTCTTCGCAATCACAGGCTCGCCCGACAAGGTCGAATCGTGGAACCATGCACTTGCCATTGTGTCGTTGGGGACGATTGGAATCATCGTCGCGGTCCCAAAATTGTCGAAGAAGTATCTAATGATTCAGAGCCCAGTTGTTGCCGTGTACATCCCGACGGTTGCTGTCGTTTCCCTGTACTACAACCTGGCTGCGCTTCTCCGTTTCAGGACCCGAGTCAATGTGGAACCAGCAGCCTTTGTGGTGTGGACGCTTGCCCTCGGATATATTGCCGCGCAATACGTTTTCGCCAACGAACGCCGACTGTTGTCGATCGAAAGTGAACTGGCAACCGCACGGCAGATCCAGTCTTCTATTCTTCCCGCCAACGTACCCAGCATCAGGAATCTGCGAATTGCCACGACGTACCGCCCGATGTCCGCCGTGGCCGGAGATTTTTATCATTTCGTTCAAAGCAACGATCACTGCCTTGGCGTACTCGTCGCCGACGTCTCAGGTCATGGTGTGCCAGCCGCGCTCATCTCATCGATGATCAAGGTAGCGATGCAACCGGCGACTGGATTCGCTGAAGATCCTTCTCGAGTTCTGCGCAGCCTCAACCGAATACTTACGCCCGAACTGCAAGGACAACTTGTTTCTGCCGCTTACTTGTGGATCGACGCCAACGAGAGGTGCGCGCGTTATTCGGCGGCCGGTCATCCACCGCTCCTTTGCTGGCGTAACCAGCGCGGCGAACTGGAGAAAATTGAAAGTAACGGATTGCTGTTTGGAGTGACGGAAGACGGCGAGTATCCGGTAATGGAACTCAAGTTGGATACTGGTGATCGAGTGCTAATTTACACCGATGGATTGACAGAGCCGGAGAATCTGGCGGGCGAGGCGTTTGGAGAACACCAAATGGAGAACGTACTCCGAGACAACCTCTCGCTTCGAGCACCGGACTTGTCGCTGCGACTGATTTCCGAACTCCAACGCTGGCAGCCGCGCAATTCCCCGCAACAGGACGACATCACGTTTGTCGTCGCCGACGTTGTTTCATAAGACCTCCTTCAATAAAGCTTCCTAGCCAATCGCCGATCAATACCTGTTTCCTTCGTGCGAATTCGTTTGAGCATTCTTATTTTGCTGCGATTGGGAACATTGACCCGCCGGGCCAGGAAAGTGAAATTCTGATGACATTGCTCCGAACGTTGGCAATTGCAGGTCTCGCAGTTCTCATTGGGTGCGGAGGGGGTACCGGGAATAACGGAAGCGGGTCGAGCGATCCACCACCACCCGCACCGGACAGTATTTCAGGCACGGTCACTTTCAAAGGTGCGCCGCTCGCCGGAGCTACAGTCACAAACTTTCTGACCAACAGCAACGTCGTCTTTCAGACAACGACGACGGACTCGGACGGCAAATTCACGCTTACTGGAATGAGCGTGACGGGGAATGTGCCGGGCGATTACCAGATCTATGCGTTCAAAGATGGCTATGGATTTTACCCGTCGGTTGGCAGTGGCGCCGCCGTCAAACGATTCGACTATACCGGTCAGTTTCTTGCGCAGGGCTTGCCCCCTTCAGGAATTTTCTTCAATGTGATCGATTTCATTGCGCTGCCCAATTCTTCTGTCACGGACGCCAATTTCGCTGGCTACGACGGCTCCAATCCGCCGCTGACCTTGGCTGCCACAGGACAGCAAGTCAGTTCCGTCGCGGGGGACGATGGCTCTCTGAAAAAGGGAGTGCCATGGAACGGTGCTACACGGTTTACCGACAATCAGGACGGAACCGTCACAGACACGCTTACTGGCCTGATGTGGCTGAAAGATGCTGGATGCCTTGGATCTGATGTTTGGAGTCGTGCCCTGACGGCTGTGAACCAACTCGCGGCTGGTAGCTGCGGCTTAAGCGATCAATCTGTGGCTGGCGATTGGCGGCTGCCGAATATCAACGAACTGGAAAGCCTGATCGATGTCTCGGCGGCGAATCCAGCGATCTCCGCTGGGAATCCTTTTGCAAACGCCTCCGGCGGAATCTACTGGAGTTCGACCAGCTACTACGGCGGAGCAGGCGGTTCCGACAAGGCTTGGACGATTCGACTCAGCGACGGCCGCTACATGAACGACACAACGAGTAACGTGAAGGCCTCAGCCACGAATGTGATCTGGGCGGTGAAGGGCGCGGGGACCAGCGGCGCTGTGCGACTCATGTCTACTGGCTTCCACATTCCTTATTCCGCTGGCGACGATGGCACTGTGCAATCGGGCGTGCCGATGATCTTTCCGCGCTTCATCGACCATCACAATGGGACGGTCACCGACACGATGACTGGACTCGTGTGGCTCAAGCAGGCGGATTGCATCCACGGAACCTGGTCTGACGCGCTGACGACGATCTCCTCGCTGGCTACGGGACAATGTGGCTTGAGCGACGGCTCGACGGCTGGACAGTGGCGCATGCCAAACCGCAACGAACTTGAGAGTCTGGCCGATCGTGCCCAGACCAACATGGCGCAGTATTTCGACTACACCTATACGAATAAAGACGGATCGACGTTTCAGGCGCCGATCTTCAACAACTATACGGAGACGCAGTATTACTGGACCTCGACGACCGACGCTGCGGATCCGACCGAGGCATGGACCGTCTATAGTTGCGATTTTGGGGTGTATGACCTTCCGAAAAACAACCTCGGCTACTCTTTGGCGATCCGATGATATCCGCTAACTCCAGGTAGCTATGGTACTTGCAAGTTCGATGTGATTTGAATCACATCGAGCTGTGAACCGGCGTCCCGACAGTTTGCCCTTCCCTGTCGCATCCTTCTCATATCGCAGGACCACGCCAGTGGTTCCCGTCGAAAAACTGAACGGGGGATTTCATGAAGCGCAAGTTTAAGACCATGGACGGCAATGAAGCCGTTGCACACGTCGCTTATCGGGTAAATGAAGTCATCGCGATTTACCCCATTACTCCTTCGTCGCCGATGGGCGAGTGGGCCGATCAGTGGGCCAGCGAGAACGTCCCCAATGCCTGGGGCAGCGTACCGCATGTGGTTGAGATGCAAAGTGAGGGCGGAGCGGCTGGCGCGGTACACGGCGCTCTCCAGACCGGATCGCTCTCCACCACTTTCACGGCTTCTCAGGGATTGCTATTGATGATCCCAAATATGAACAAGATTGCGGGCGAACTCACGCCGACGGCGTTTCACGTTTCTGCTCGGACTATCGCGACGCACGCGCTTTCGATTTTTGGTGATCACTCGGACGTCATGTTCTGCCGCACCACCGGATGGGCGATGCTCTGTTCGAACTCTGTTCAGGAAGCGATGGACCTTGCGCTGATCGCGCATTCGGCATCGCTCGAGACGCGAATTCCCTTCCTGCATTTCTTTGACGGATTCCGTACGTCACACGAAGTAAACAAGATTGAAATGCTGAACGATGACGACATTCGGGCCATGATCAACATGGATCGCGTGATTGAACATCGGCAGCGGGCGCTGTCGCCGGACCATCCGGTACTGCGCGGGACGGCGCAGAATCCCGACGTGTTCTTCCAGATCCGCGAAGCCGCAAATAAGTATTACGACGATGCTCCTGCGAAGGTACAGGCGGCGATGAACAAGTTCGCCGAGGTTGTGGGACGCCAGTACAAGTTGTTTGATTACACTGGCGCGCCGGACGCCGAGCGCGTGATCGTCATGATGGGATCGGGCGCGGAAGTTGCGCATGAGACCGTCGACCACCTGGCCGCTCGCGGCGAGAAAGTTGGTTTGCTGAAAGTCCGGCTGTATCGGCCGTTTTGCGTGAAGTCGTTCCTGGAGGCCCTCCCCCCAACAGTTCGACAGATCGCGGTGCTGGACCGCACGAAAGAGTCGGGCGCGATCGGCGAGCCGCTGTACATGGACGTGGTGAATGCGCTCAGTGAAGGACTAAAGCTGGGCTACGGCAAGATCAAGAATGCTCCTTCGATCGTTGGCGGACGTTACGGCCTGTCGTCGAAGGAATTCACTCCCGCGATGGTGAAGGCTGTTTACGACAATCTGAAAAAGCCACCGGCGAAGGATCACTTCACCATCGGCATCAACGACGACGTCACGCACACCAGTCTCGAATACGACGCGACGTTCTCGACCGAGCCAGACAGCGTGGTTCGCGCGATGTTCTACGGGCTGGGCGCTGACGGCACCGTCGGCGCGAACAAGAACTCGATCAAGATCATCGGCGAGAATACCGATAACTACGCGCAAGGATACTTTGTTTACGACTCGAAGAAGTCCGGTGCGATGACCGTCTCGCACCTTCGCTTCGGACCGCAGCCGATCAAGTCGAGCTATCTCGTTTCCAAAGCGAATTTTGTCGCCTGCCACCAATGGATTTTCCTCGAGCGTTACGACATGCTCAGCTCGCTGGTGGATGGCGGCGTTTTCCTGCTGAACAGTCCTTACGGCAAAGACGACGTCTGGGACCACCTGCCGCGCGAAGTGCAGAAGCAGTTGATCGACAAAAAAGCCAAGTTCTATGTGATCGATGCCTACCAGGTCGCGAAAGATACGGGCATGGGATCGCGCATGAACGTGATCATGCAAGTGTGCTTCTTTGCGATCTCCAAAGTTCTGCCGCGCGAAGAAGCGATCGAAGCGATTCGCGATTCGATCCGCTACACCTACGGCAAGAAGGGCGAAGAAGTCATCAAGAAGAACATGCTCGCGGTCGACGAGACGCTCGCGCACCTGTTCGAAGTGAAAGTCCCAGCCGCGGTATCCAGCAGGGTCGAATTGCCGCCGGTTTTCCCGGGCGCTCCGAAGTTTGAACGCGAAGTCCTCGGCACGATTTACGCCGGCAAGGGCGATGAACTGCCTGTAAGCGCATTCTCTTGCGACGGCACTTTCCCAACCGCGACGGCACAGTGGGAAAAACGAAACCTGGCTCTCGAAATTCCCGCGTGGGATTCGAAGATCTGCATACAGTGCGGCAAGTGTGCGATGGTCTGCCCGCATGCCGTGATACGCATCAAGGTCTACGACAGCAAGGAACTTGAAGGCGCTCCCGCAACCTTCAAGTCCTGCGACGTGCGCGACAAAGAGTGGGCTGGAATGAAATATACGATCCAGGTCGCGCCGGAAGATTGCACCGGATGCGGCGTCTGCGTCGATGTCTGCCCGGTGAAGAACAAGACGGAAGTCCGGCTGAAAGCGATCAATATGGTGGCGCAGCCTCCGCTGCGCGAACCGGAAAAAGAAAATTGGGAGTTCTTCCTCAACATTCCGGAACTCGACCGCCGGAAGATCAAAGTCGGCACGATTCGCCAGCAACAGATACAGGAACCGCTATTTGAGTTCTCCGGAGCTTGTTCTGGATGCGGCGAGACTCCGTATGTAAAGCTGGTCTCGCAGCTGTTCGGCGATCGCGCGGTCGTCGCCAATGCGACTGGATGCTCCTCAATCTACGGCGGCAACTTGCCAACGACTCCGTGGGCCAAGAACGCCGACGGCCGCGGCCCCGCATGGTCGAACTCCCTGTTCGAAGACAATGCCGAATTCGGTCTCGGCTTCCGCGTCTCGATCGACAAGCAGACTGAATACGCGCAAGAACTGGTGCGGCGACTTGCTGCCGGTATCGGCGAAGACCTCGCCACGGCTCTCGTTACCGCCAAGCAAAAAGATGAGGCTGACATCTACGAGCAACGGCAGCGCGTCGAGATTCTGAAAGAGCGGCTGCAGAAAGTGGACTCGCCTGAGGCCAAGCAACTGCTCGCGGTGGCCGACATGCTGGTGAAGAAGAGTGTGTGGATCATTGGCGGCGACGGCTGGGCGTACGACATCGGCTATGGCGGTCTCGATCACGTGCTGGCCAGCGGACGCAACGTCAACCTGCTCGTGCTCGACACCGAGGTCTACTCAAACACCGGTGGACAGGCTTCCAAATCAACGCCCCGCGGCGCAGTCGCGAAGTTTGCCGCCGGTGGTAAGCCCGGCCCGAAGAAAGATCTCGGCATGATGGCGATGACCTACGGCAACGTCTATGTCGCGAGCGTAGCGATGGGCGCGAAAGACGAGCACACTTTGAAGGCCTTCCTTGAAGCCGAAGCGTACGACGGACCGAGCATCATCATTGCGTATTCATCCTGCATCGCTCACGGCATCGACATGAAAACTTCCATGAGCGATCAGAAGGTCGCGGTCGAGTCCGGACAGTGGCTGCTCTATCGCTACCATCCCGAGAAGGCTGCGATCGACGAAAATCCGCTGGCGCTCGATTCGCGAGCCCCCAGCCGCAAGGTGCAGGATTGGCTCTTGCAGCAGACGCGCTTCAAGATGCTCACCAAGAGCCATCCGGAGCACGCGGAACAGCTGTGGAAAGAAGCGCAGCACGACGTCGAGCGGCGCTTCCATATGTATGAGTACCTGGCGAGCCGCAAGCCGGCCTCTGAAGCTCCGGCCAAGGAAGCGCCTGCGAAACCGGCTGCAGAGAAGCCGAGTCCCGTGGGCGTGAAGTAGGTGTTCCGTATCTCGACGATGTGCGGGACACGGAAAGATCGAGTGGCAGTAGACGTAA
>Ga0335081_10003690_pt1 | contig 24088 bp, 17 predicted proteins | sample Lox_Sample_35_FD_206713 | JGI IMG/M metagenome (GOLD analysis project Ga0335081, IMG submission 206713) | Soil microbial communities from Loxahatchee National Wildlife Refuge, Florida, United States - Lox_Sample_3.5 | ecosystem: Environmental > Terrestrial > Soil > Wetlands | place: USA...
CGGCAAGGACGCGTCCCTCATGCTCATGCGGGATATTGCGGTCACGAAACGCTTCCCGAAGCTCCTGGACAGCACGATCGTCCTGTTCGTGCCGATTTTCAACGTCGACGGCCACGAACGCTCCGGGCCGTTCAACCGCATCAACCAGGTCGGGCCCGAGGAGATGGGGTGGCGCACGAACGCACAGAACCTGAACCTGAACCGCGACTACATGAAGTGTGAGACGCCGGAGGTGCAGGCGATGCTCAGGCTCTTCAACGCCTGGCTCCCCGACCTCTACGTCGACTGCCACGTGACGGACGGGATCGACTTCCAGTACGACATCACGTACGGCGTGGAGCCCCCGCCGAATCTCGACCCGCTCGTGAGCGACTGGGTAGAGCAGACGCTCCTTGCTGAATCGCTCCCGGCGGTCGAACAATCCGGCCACAGGATCTTCCCGTACGTCTTTCCGCGTGAGGACCGCGACCTGAGCAAGGGGCTCGCCGGGGGCGCCTCGACGCCCCGGTTCTCCACCGGTTTTGCCGCGCTCGAGAACCGGCCGGCGGTCCTGATCGAGACGCACATGCTGAAGCCGTACAGGGTGCGCGTGGAGGCGACGTACCAGTTCCTGAAAGCGATGATCGCCGCCGTCAACCGGCGTCCCTCGCTCCTGCGCGCCGCGGTCAGGCGTGCGGACGAAGCCGTCGTGCTCGCGGGAAAGACGTATGACCCCCGCCGCTTCTTTCCTCTTGCCTTCGGTCTCGGTCCCGGAAGCGAGCCCGTGGTGTTCCTGGCCTGGAAGGAGGTCAGGGACAAGAGCCCCCTCTCCGGGGGCGAACGGCTCCGCTATACGAGGGATACGGTCTCACTGGTCGTCCCCTGGTACGGCCAGGTAACCGTGACGGATTCGGCGACGGTCCCCCTTGCGTACATCATTCCCCCCGAGTGGACGTTCGTCCCGGAGAAGCTCCGCGCCCACGCGGTGGCGATGGAACGGCTCACGCGTGAGATGGCGCTCGACGTGGAATCCTGGAAGTTCTCCGAGGTAAGGTTCGCCCCCCGCCCGTTCGAGGGGCGCCACATGGTCTCGTTCACGCAGACGCCGATTCAGGAGCGGCGTCTCTTCCCCGCGGGATCGATCGTCGTCAGGACCGCGCAGAGGGAGGGAAAAGTGATCATGAACCTCCTCGAGCCGAAGGGGCCCGATTCATTCGTTGCCTGGGGCTACTTCGACGTCATATTCGAGCAGAAGGAATACGCGGAGCCGTACGTGATGGAGGAGGAAGGGGCGAAGCTGGTTGCGAAAGATACTGCCCTTGCCCGAGAGTACGCGGGGCGCGTGCAATCCGACAGTGCCTTTGCCCGCAATCCCGGCGCCCGGCTCAACTGGCTCTACCAGCATTCGCCGTGGCGGGACAGGTCGCAAAACGTTTACCCGGTCGGGAGGATTACGTCAGCCGTCACGCTCCGGACGGAACGTATCAGGTGAGACGCTACGCGAGGACCTCGCGGTAGATCTTCTCCAGCCGGCCGATCTGGCTTTCCCTGTCAAATAGGTCGAGCGCCCGGCGCCTTCCCGCGGCGCCGAGCCGTCCCCGGAGCTCTCCCGAGTCGAGGAGCCGGAACAGCGCGCTCGCAAACTCTCCCGGCTCGCGGGGGCGGACGAATATGCCCGTCTCCCCGTCGACGACGATATCGAGCACGCCGTCGCAGTTCGTCGAGACGACAGGAAGGCCCATGGCCATCGCCTCGATGAGAACCACGCCGAACGACTCGGCGTGCGACGGGAACGCCAGGATATCGAATGCGGCCATCAGGTCCGGTATGTCGCGCCGGAAGCCGGCGAAAGTGACCGTCCCGTCAAGCCCCAGCTCCGCGCTCATGCGCCGGATCCCTTCCGCGTAGTGTTCCTCGCCGGAGCTTGCTTCACCCACGATCAGGAACCTGGCGCCGGGCCGCGAGGCATGTACGGTCGCGGCGGCCTGGAGCAGCTCTTCGTGCCCCTTTCCGGGCGAGAACCTGCCGACGAAACCTATGACCGCCGTCTCCGGCGAGAACCCGAACTCCCTTCGTATGCGCCCCCCATCGGCCCTCGCGGGATCAAAGACGTGCGTGTCGATCGCGTCATGGAGCGTCAGCACCCGGTCAGGAGGGGTGGGGGTCGTCTCCAGGACGTTCCGATGGATGACCTCGGAGATCGCAAGGACGCGCGCCACGCGGGCGTAGGTGTAGCGGTGGAAGAGGTCCCGCTTGTGGATGTACGAACCGACGCGCTTGCTGAGTATGATCTTCGGCGCCGCCCCTGAGATGTCGGCTGCCGGGACGACGAGCGAAAGGTCGCGCGAATGCTGGCAGTGCACGATCTGGATCTCGCGCGAGCGGATGATGCGCGCGAGTCTCCAGATCGCCGCCGGGTGGACGTAGCCCGAAACGCCCAGCTCGATCACGTCCAGCCCGGCGTCGCGCCCCTCGCGGGCCAGCCTGCTTTCGCGGGAGCAGGCAAGCGTCACGCGGTGACCGTGCCGCGCGAGGTGCGCTGAGACCTCGAGCGCCTGGATCTCGAGCCCTCCCCATGAACGGGAGAAGCACGTCTGGAGGATTGTGAGAGGAGCTGCGACAGTCGTCATTGCGAGCGGCTACGTCTCTGTCATTGCGAGCGTTTTCTGCGAAGCGCGTTCTTTGCGTCCCGCCGAAGGCGGGACACGCTCTTTGGACCACGCCGTTTTTTGGCGTGGCAATCTCGCGCGCCAATGTACGCAATTCCTCCCCTCTCCACAATTCTTGCATTTCCGCGGCGCATTCCATAGTATGACCGCATGAACCTTCTTTTCGTCTTTATCGGGGGCGGCATCGGCGCCGCGGCCCGGTATCTCCTCCAGGGTGTGGTGTACAAGTTTGCCGGGACGGAATTCCCCTACGGGACGATTGTCGTCAACGTTTTGGGGTGCTTCACGATCGGACTTCTCATGTCGTCGATGGAAGACCGGTTCCTGGCCACGCCCGCTCTCAGGCTCTTCCTGACGATCGGGATTCTCGGCGGGTTCACGACGTTTTCGTCGTTCAGCTACGAGACGATGGCGCTCCTCAGGGAAGGAAATCTGCTTGCAGGGGGGATCAACGTTGTCGCGAGCGTCCTGCTCTGCCTGGGCGCGACGTGGCTCGGCCTCGGGCTGGGCAGGTACGTGTAAGCGGACAGGGAGTTCTCATGAAACTCGAAGGCGAGGGGAAACTCCTCAGGATATTCCTCGGGGAGTCCGACAGGGTACACGGCAGGATGCTGTACGAGGCCCTCGTGCGCGCGGCACGTGAGGCCGGGCTGGCCGGGGCGACCGTGCTCAGGGGGATCGAGGGCTTCGGCGCGAAAAGCCGAATTCACACTGCCAAAATCCTCCGCCTCTCGGAGGACCTGCCGATCATCGTCGAGATCGTCGACACGGAAGAGAAGATCCGCGCATTCATGCCCGTGGTCGACGACCTGTTCCAGAAATCCGGGAGCGGCGGTATGATCACGCTGGAGAAAGCGGAGGTCATCCACTACAGCTCCGGCACGCCCACAAAGTGAATTCTCCGTCATTGCGAGCGCGCCACCCCTGTCATTGCGAGCGCTTTCTGCGAAGCGCGTTCTTTGCGTCCCGCCGAAGGCGGGACACGCTCTATGGACCACGGCGCCTGCGGCGCCCCAGGCGCCGCTCCTTGGCGTGGCAATCCCGAAGGGGACTGCTTCGTCGCAAAAAGCGCTCCTTGCAATGACAGCTTCGCGGTGCCCGGAGATGTTGCGCGTTCAGATCCGGGATGATGCTTACGCCCGCTGACTCAGCATGACCACGTCCCGCTTCTCCTGCCCCAGGTACACCTGCCTCGGACGTGCGATTTTCTGGTCTTCGTCAAGCAGCATCTCCTGCCACTGCGAGAGCCAGCCCGACATGCGGCCGATCGCGAAGAGCACCGGGAACATGTCGACCGGGAACTTGAGCGCCTGGTAAATGAGCCCCGAATAGAAGTCGACGTTCGGGTAGAGCTTTCGCTTGATGAAGTACTCGTCCTGCAGCGCGATCTTCTCCAGCTCCAGCGCGATGTCCAGCTTCGGGTTCCTCCCCGTCACCTCGAAGACCTGGTCGGCGAGCTTCTTGATGATCGTCGCGCGCGGGTCGAAGTTCTTGTAAACCCTGTGGCCGAAGCCCATCAGCCGCCCCCGCCCTTCCTTCACGTCTTTGATGAATCCGGGGATATTGTTAATCGACCCGATATGGTCGAGCATCCTGAGCACCTCCTCGTTCGCCCCGCCGTGGAGCGGGCCGTAGAGGGCCGCCGCGGCCGCGGCTGCAGCGCTGTAGGGGTCGACCTTCGAGCTCCCCACGCCGCGCATCGCGGACGTGCTGCAGTTCTGCTCGTGGTCGGCGTGAAGGATGAAGAGGACGTCGAGAGCCTTTGCGAGCGCAGGCTCCGCCTTGTATTTCGGCTCCGCGATCTTGAACATCATGCTGAGGAAATTCGACGCGTAGTCCAGCTCGTTGTCGGGATGGACGTACGGCATGCCGATGCTGTGCCTGTAAGCGAACGCGGCGAGCGTGGGCACCTTTCCGATCAGCCGGTAGATCGTCAGTTTCCTCTCGGCCGGATCGGTGATCTTCTTCGCGCTCGGGTAGAATGTTGAGAGGGCCGCAAGCGCGCTGACGAACATGCCCATCGGGTGGGCGTCGTGGTGGAACCCGTCCATGAACTTCTTCAGGTTCTCGTGCACGAACGTGTGCTCGGTGATCTGCTTCGCCCAGTCCGCATGCTGCGTCTTGGTCGGCAGCTCGCCGTTCACCAGGAGGTATGCGACCTCCAGGTAGCTGCACTTTTCGGCAAGCTGTTCGATCGGGTAGCCGCGGTAGCGGAGGATCCCCTTGTCGCCGTCGATGAACGTGATGGTGCTCTTGCACGCGGCGGTGTTCATGAAGGCGGGATCGTACGTCATCATTCCGAAATCGTCGTCCTTCACTTTGATCTGCCGGAGATCGATCGCCTTGATCGTGTCGTGCTCGATCGGAAGCTCGTATTGCTTCCCGGTCCTGTTGTCCGTGATCGTGAGCGTATCGGTCTTGCCGGGCTTCTTCACTTCGGGAGCGTTTGGTGCCATGGTTCTCCTCGGTCTTGGGGTAGACGGAATGCGGGAATGAGAGGTGTGAAAGAGCAACTGTTGACAAAATAAGCATAACTTCTCAAATCTGCAAAGACCCGTTCCCCGTCATCGCGAGGCGGTGCCTCCGGCACCGCCTCGCGATCTCCCCGCCCCTTTCCCGGTTCTGTTGATTTTCAGCCACCCGTTTGTTAGGTTTCTCAGAACCGCGGTAAAGATCATGCCACCGGCGCCCTGCCTGACAGCCGGTGTTTGTGTCTCTGCATCCAGCCACCTTCTCGCGGGCCGGAACCCATCTGCCGATGCCGACCTACTCTCTCGAGGAAATACGGCAATGTTTCTCCGCGTCGACAGATTTTAACGAGATTTTCGACGTTTTCCAGTCGGCCCTCGCGCAGAAGGTGACGGATTTCGACCTCTACAGGCTCCTCTTCTGGAACCCGTCGCTCACCCCCGATGAAGTCCGCCTCTTCGGCGAAAAACTCGCCGGCGAATTCCCCCAGGTAGCCTACGAGGTCTTCTTCTGGCTGGCGGGGATGTTCGAGGCGACATATTCCTCCAGCGACAACCACGAGCTTGCGGTCTACTACTACATGAAGGCCGCCGCCGTCAATCCCTCGGAGGCGGATCCTTACCTGAAAGCCTGCGATTGCCACGAGCCTGACCTGAACATACCCCCGGCAGCCGGCCTGATCGAGTTCGTGAAATCCGGCATTCCCCATGCCCGCGACCCCATTCCCCTTTTCAAGCGCCTCGCCGATCTCTACATGTACATCGGCGACGCCGACCAGAGCCAGTACTACCGGCTTCGATCTGAGATCCCCCCGGAACCAGACACTCCACTGGCGCCTGAGCCTCCCCCGCCTCCTCCCGGAGAAGGTGACCGTCCTTCCGCATGAACAGGATCAGGGGGTACGCGATGGTCGCCGCGGGCGCATTTTGCTGGGGGTGCGCTGCGACCGCGGCAAAGCTCCTGATCGTCCGGCGGGTGGATACGATCCTCCTCGCCCAGACGCGCGTGACGTTTTCGGTCCTCCTCATGGCGTGCATACTCGCCCTGTCGAAGCCCGCGCTCCTGCGCGTCCGCGCGCGCGATCTCTGGCGCATGGTGCTCCTGGGCGTCGTCGCGATCGCCGGGGCGAACTACACGTATTACGTGGTGATCGGCGAGGCCTCCGTTGCAGTGGCGATTCTTCTCCAGTATACCGCGCCGCTCCTGGTGATGGCCTACGCCGCGCTCACGCGGGAGGAGGAGGTGACCTCGGTGAAGCTCCTTGCTGCGGGACTTGCGATCGCGGGGTGCTATTTCGCCGTCGGCGGCGCTTCTGCGGCCGCCGGGCTTCCCCCGGGGGCGCTGGCGATCGGCATGCTCTCGGCGGTTTGCTTCGCATTCCTGACCGTGTTCACGAGGCATCTCCTCGTCAGGTACAGCATCTGGACCGTGACGTTCTACGGGTTCGCGTTCGCGTCGCTCTTCTGGCTGATCGTCAATCCCCCGTCCCACATCGCCCGGGAGTCTCCCGATGCGGGGACGTGGGCGGCGCTCGTGGGACTTGCGGTGATCTCCGTGCTCATCCCGTATTCGCTCTTCTTTGCCGGGCTTCGCCACGTGGTCTCATCGCGCGCGATCATCATCAGCACGCTCGAGCCGATCACCGCGATCGTGAGCGCGGCGCTGATCGCCGGAGAGCACCTCTCGCTCCCCCAGGGGTTCGGGGCGGCGCTGGTGATCGGTGCCATCGTCCTCCTCCAGGTGAAACGTGAGCGGGGAGGAGAGGAACTCGGGGAGGACTCGCATGGCCGTGAGTGATCGGCGGGCGGAGAAGTTCCGCCGCGTGCTCGCGTTCCGGCAGAGCGACCTGACGGTTGTGCTCGAAAACATCCACGACCCGCACAACGTGAGCGCGATCCTCCGCTCGTGCGACGCCGTGGGAGTCCTCCGCGTGGAGCTCCTCTATACGAAGGAGAAATTCCCGCGGATCGGGCGCAAGAGCTCCTCGAGCGCGAACAAGTGGCTCGATCGCCGCAAGCACACGTCGGTCGAGGAATGTTATGCCTGCCTCAGGCGGGAGGGATTCAGGATTTATGCCACCCGGCTCGGGGAGTCCTCCAGGTCGCTCTACGATATCGATCTCCACCGCCCGGCCGCGCTCGTCTTCGGGAATGAGCACCGGGGGGTATCCGACGAAGCGGCCTCCCTGGCGGACGATAACTTCCACATCCCGATGGTGGGGATGATACAGAGCCTCAACGTGAGCGTGGCCGCCGCCGTCGCCCTCTACGAGGCGCACAGGCAGCGTCTGAACGGGGGAAAGTTCGGCACGCCCCCGCTCCCGGGCGAGGAAAGGGACCGTCTGTTCGACGACTGGGTGGAACGCTAGGCCTTGACCGGGTGCGCCTTGCGTGTCCATTGGAGGTTATTTATATTTATCTGGTAACTTTCGCGGGTCCGTGCCGTATACAGAACGACGGCCAATTCAACCCAACCGCACCATGAACCCGGATTCACAATTTATCGGCTTGAATTTCATCGTGCTCGCGGGTGTCGCGCTCGTGATTTTCGCGTACCTCGTCATGCTGATACGCAAGCGCTGGAAGAAAGGGTTCCTGCACGATGTGGAAAGCGGTCCGAAGGAAAAGAAGTGACGCACCTCGCTGAGGCGCGCACCCGAAGGTGGCTTCACGGCCACCTTTTCAGTTTGTTGCCCCGGCGACGGTCATCCCACGCTTCCCCCGGCGCGCTTCGCACGCTGCTCCTGTTCCTTCCCGCTGCGCTCGCCCTCTCACCCGCACGCGCGTCTTCAGAGCCGCATCACACCGCAGTCCGGTTTGTCGCAAACGTCCGCGCCGTCGTTCCCGGCGGCGCGTTCACGATCGGCCTCGTGATGAGAATGGATCCGGGCTGGCACACCTACTGGATGAACCCGGGGGATGCGGGACTCGCGACGAAGATCGAATGGAACGTTCCTCCTGGATTCGCTCCCGGTGCGATCCGGTGGCCGCTTCCCGAAAAGAGGCTCGATAGCGGCGACGTCCAGAGCTACGCGTACAGCGGCGAGAACATGCTTCTCATTCCGTTCACCGCTCCCTCGTCGCTGAAGCCGGGCTCGCGCGTGACGCTCCGGGCGCACGTCTCGTGGCTTGAGTGCCGGAACATCTGCGTCCCGGGCGACGCGACGGCTGAAATCACGCTTCCCGTCGTGGCGGGAAGCGCGCAGCCGGACAATGATAGCCTCTTCGCGACGTATGAAGAACGCGTGCCCCGTCGGCTCGGGGCAGATGCGGGTATCGTATTCGCGGCGGCGGCCGGGAAGGGGAGTGTCACGCTCACGCTGACGCCCGGCTCTTCTTCGACACTGGCGGCTTCGGGACCGGGCGCGCCGGATTTCTACCCCGGGTCGTTCGGCGATCTCATCATGGGACGGACATCAGTCGAGGCCCGGCCTGAACGCGTCACGATGACGGTGCCGGTGACTGCCGGGGGGGATATCAAGTCACCTGTCGAAGTCTCCGGCGTCATTCTCTATGGACTGGCCGGGGGGCGGCGTCAGGCCGCGGAGGTACATTTTGAGGTTCCTGTTTCGGCGGTCACCGCCGGCGCCGCCTCCACGCAGGGCGAATCCGTGCTCGACCGCAACTTCGCGCTGACGAGCGCCGGGGGCGGATCGCAGCCTCTCCTCCTTTATATAGGGTTCGCTCTCCTCGGCGGTGTGCTCCTGAACATCATGCCGTGCGTCCTCCCCGTGATCGCGCTCAAAGTGTTCGGGCTTGTAAAAATGGCGGGTGACCGGCCGGCAAAGGTCCGGCGGCTCGGGATTTCGTTCGCGGCAGGAATCCTGGCCTCCTTCCTCGCGCTTGCGGCGGTCGTCATCGCGCTCCAGTTTGCCGGGCAGCAGGTTGGGTGGGGATTCCAGTTCCAGGAGCCCCGGTTCGTCATCGCGATGGCCGCGCTGGTCTTCGCGTTCGGGCTGAGCCTCTTCGGCGTCTTCGAGATCAACCTGCCTGGCGCGGCGGTCACGGGGATCAGCGCCGCGGTCTCGGCGCAGAAGGGTAACGGCTACGGGGCCTCGTTCGGCGAGGGTGTGTTCGCGACGGTGCTCGCAACTCCCTGCACCGCGCCGTTCCTGGGGAGCGCTCTCGGATTTGCTTTTGCGCAGCCCTGGTGGATCATCCTCCTTATCTTTACGTGCGTGGCGATCGGCATGGCCCTGCCGTACGTGATCCTGACGTCGCGCCCGGCGTGGATCCGCTTCCTGCCGAAACCCGGCGCCTGGATGGTGAGCGCGCAGCAGCTCATGGGGTTCCTCATGATGGCGACGCTCCTCTGGTTGCTCTACATCCTCGGCAAGCAGATGGGGATGGAAGCGGTGATCTGGACCGGCGCCTTCCTCCTGTGCGTCGGGTTCGCCTGCTGGCTCGTGGGAAAGTACGCCACGCTCGCCGCGCGCCGGCGGACCTGGTGGCTCACATGGGTGACCGCGGTCCTGGTCGTTGCGGGGGGATACCTGTTCTTTATCCTCTCAGTCCTCGACATCAACACCGCGCTCGCCGTCGGGAGCGGGACCGGACCGCAGAATGGGGGAGGGGATGGGATTGCGTGGACTCAATTCTCGCTTGCCGGCCTGGACGACGACCTGAAGGGGGACCGCCCGGTCTTTCTCGATTTCACCGCGGAGTGGTGCCTCACGTGCAAGGTCAATGAAAAGACGGTGCTCGGCACGCATGATGTGATCGGGAAATTTCGCTCGCTGAACGTCCTCCCGGTGCGCGCCGACTGGACGAACAGGAATCCCGACATCACGAAGCTCCTGGCGAAGTTCGGCAGGTCGGGGGTGCCGCTCTACGTCCTGTTCGCTCCCCGCAAGCCGGATGCGCCGATCGTTCTCCCGGAAGTAATCACTTCTTCCATCGTTCTCGACGCGCTCGATCGCGCGCGGTAGATCACTTTATCGCGTGGCGTAACCTGTTCTTCAGCGTGTGGATCTCCCGTATCGTCTCCCGGTACGTTGTGCCGTCCTTCCCGGCCAGGGCCTCATCCCGCTTCTTTTTCATCAACCGGATCTGCACCTTGATCTGTCCCTTGTCGATCCCGACGGCCGTGTGATGCTTGTGGCCTTCTATCCCCAGCGCCACGCAGAGTGCGGGGAGCAGCTTCTCCTTGTGCATCGTGGAGAAGCCCTTGACAGCGTCATGCTCGATCCCCTTGGCAATATCTCTGAGCTGGGCCACGGTCATCACGCTTAACTGCTCGTAGGTGTAGGCCATACATCCTCCTTACGGGTGAGAGCGTACGTCGCCGGCTGCACGGGCCGGTGTGGCCGGCAGGGCCACCGGGAGGAAGATACTATCCCCTCCCCCCATTATCAATGAACCCGGCCCGTGCGGTCGTTTTTGCGTATGTCGGCGGGGGGCCTTAGATTATCATGCGGGGAGCGTGCATGACGCATTCTCGAAACAAGCAACGGCCGGGCCAGGCGGGGGCGGCAGAGGCGGAAACGGCGGCGGATCGCCGAAAGCGATTGAAAGAACGAAGGCACCGACTGCGGCAGCAAGCAACCGTTTTACGGACATGACGAATTCTCCTTGTGTGGTGAGGCGGAGAGATGCTGTCCCCTTGGCGGGGCTGTCCGTATGTATCGGCGAGCGTCGTTTTTCGGAGACTCTTCAGTGAGTTTTTTTCATCTGCGTCACCAGATTCCCCTCTTCGTTCTCCTCCTGGCCGGCTGTGCGGCGACCTGCGCCCAGGTTGTGCCGGCGCAGGAAAACATGCGCCGTGCAAGGGATTTGATCGTTGCCGGCAAACCTGAGTCGGCACTGGGCATCCTCTATCCCCTTCGGGACTCTCTTGCCGGTTCTTCCCGCAGAGACCTCTATTTCAGTTGCGGCAACATGATTGTGAACGGGCTCGCACAACGGGGCGAGCTGGCGAGAGCGGAGAGCCTGGCCCTTGCACTCGAGTCAGGGATTATCCGTGAATTCGGCGCCGCGGACACGCTCCTCGCCGATACGTACGCCTACCTCGGATACAGGCGGGGGGCGCAGTTCAGGTTTGAAGAGGCGGAGGCGTACTGCAGGAAGGGGATCGCACTCAGGGTTCAACTTCACATGCCCCTGGACAATCATATTGCGTCCATGGAGTTCGTGCTGGGCGCCGTGTTGTCCAAGAAGGGGGATTTCCGTGCTGCTGTGGGAGAGTACTCGGCCGCGGCGGCGATACAGCAGTGCTACACCGGGCACGATCGGGTCATCTACGCAACTACGCTGACGTGGCTCGGCGAGGTGCAGGAGAAAGCGAGCGATCCCTCGGGAGCGATTCGCTCGCTTGAGCGGTCGGGGTCATTGCTGGATTCGCTGGGGCTCGGGACGAGTGAATCCGGCGGGATGTGCCACTACTTCCAGGCGGTGTGTTATAAAGACCTGGGCGATCTCGAACCTGCGCTCGCGCACGCGAAAAGGGCGTCGGTCATATTCCGCGGGATCCGGGGGGGGGAGAACGTCCGTTATGCCTCGAGCCTGGGGCAGATCGCCGACATCCTGACGGCAAAGGGGGACGTGCAATCGGCTCTCGAATTCTACCGCGAGGCTGTGGAAGTTTCTTCGAATGTCGCGGGGAAAGAATCCCCGTACACACTCGAGATTGAGCGAAAGGCCGCACATCTGGATGCAGTCCGCGGGGAACTTGATGCCGCGCTCGGCGTCCAGCTCGACGTCCTCAGGGCGTACAGGAAGATCTACGGCCCGGACAACCCGGAGCTTGCATTCCTCTGTGAGGAAATCGGCGACACGTACCGGGCCAAAGGGGAGAACCCTCGCGCGCTTGCGTTTTACGAGCAGGAGCTCAGGATCAGGGATTCCGTACAGGGCAAAGGCGCCAGGCTTGATATCGCGGCACCGCTCATGGAAATGGGGAGGGCAGAGATCGCGCTCGGGAACGCGCGCGCCGCGGCGCCGCTGCTTGAACGATCTCTCGGGATCCAGGATTCGTCGTCGTTTGTCAACAGGAGATTGAAATCGACGACGCTCGAGCTTCTTGCCGGTTTGGCCAGGCGGCATCAAACCGGGAGGGCGCTGGAATTCTACGACCGGGGGCTGTCCGTCCTCGCGGGGCGCGATAGAAGACCGGGCGCCCCGGGCCCGGAGGGGGTGTCAATTTCCCCGGTAACCGCGCAGGATCCTCCGATGCCCTTTGCCGGGGATTTTGTGCGCCTTCTTGATGCAAGGGCGCACGCGCTCCTTGACTCGGCCAGGGGGCGTCCCGGTCCGCTCGCGCTCGAGCGGGCGGCGCTGGAGGATTTCACGCGCGCGGCCGGATTGATCGGCAGGCTGCGCGCATCGTACCGCTCGACCGGATCAAAACTCGTGTTGCAAAAAAGTGCGCTGGGCGTCTATCAGTCGGGACTCGAGCTGGCCTCGACGCTGTACGAAAAGACGGCCGAAGCGGAGTACGGTGCGGCCGCGTTCGGATTTGCGGAGGAGGGGAAGGCCGCCGTTCTTCTCGAAGGTCTCCGGAACGCACGTGAGCGGAAGTCCGCGGGTGCGCCGGAGGGGCTCCCCGGGGAGGAACGCAGGGCAAGGAGCGCGCTTGCGTCGCTGGAAGCGGGGTGCGAATGGGCTGAGGATCACGGCGATTCGGCGCTCTCCGCCTCGCTCCGCAAGTCGCTGGTCGGGAAGTATGAAGAGCTTGAGAGGCTCGAGGACACGCTCGCCCGTGCGGGGTTCGCCTCGTTCGAGAGGAGCGATCCCCCCTGCACGCCGGCTGATATTCAGCGCACCCTCCCTTCCGGGACCGCGCTCGTAGAGTATTCTCTGGCGCGCGGCCGGATCGTGGAATTCGTCCTGCGCAACGATGGGTTTGACATGGTCTCGGTCCAGCCGCCCGTCAGTGTCGATTCGCTCTCGGGCGAATACCGGACCGCCCTTCGGACGATGGATGACGTCGCACTCGCCCGCACCGCAGAAGCGCTGGGGCGCTTGCTCGTTGCGCCGATCCGGAAGTACGTTCGCGGTGCACGTCGCCTCGTCATCGTCCCTGACGGTTCGCTGGTCTACGTCCCGTTTGAACCGCTCCTCGGAGGAGGAGTGACGGTGCCGGCGGGGGGGGGACAGCCACCGTACCTGATAGGCTCGCACGAAATCAGCTACGCGCTCTCGGGGAGCGTCTTCCTGCAGACGCGGGGAAGGGAAACCGGTCCGTCCCTCGGGGCGATGTCATTCGCGGGGTTTGCGCCGGTCTTCAGGGACGCGCCTGCACGGGGAGGCGCGCCGCGGCGGGATCACAGCGGGACCGCGGATTTCGTGGCGTCACGATCCGCCATGATCGAAGGGAGGAAGTACGGCGAGCTTCCGTGGTCTGAGGTCGAGGTGAGGGCCATCGCCGAGAGTTTTGCCCGGGGCGGGTTGCCGGTGTGGTGCGCGGTGAACGATTCGGCGTCGGAGGGGAATTTCAAGGCGAATGCCGGCAGGTTCGCCATCCTCCATATTGCCTCTCACACGCGAATCGATGAGGATCGCCCGGATCTCTCCGCGATTATGTTCTCCCCCGGACGGGACACTGTATCGCGCGAAGACGGCATCCTCTACTCCGGCGAGGTGGCGGACCTCCGTCTGGCTGCGGACCTCGTCGTCCTCAGCAGCTGCGAGAGCGGCATGGGGCGGCTGGTAAAAGGAGAGGGGCTCATGGCGCTCACAAGGGGATTCCTGCTGGCGGGGGCGAAGAATCTCGTTTATTCGCTCTGGAAGGTGGACGACAGGAGCACGAGCTTCCTCATGCAGCGCTTTTACGCGCATGTCCTTGGGGGCGAATCGTACGCCGCCGCGCTCAGGAGTGCGAAACTCGAGTTGCTCCACACGCCCGGCTATGCAAGTCCTCTCAAATGGGCGGGGTTCGTTTTGATGGGCGAATAGCGCCGCCGGGTGAAGCCCCTGCACCCGCTACTTCACGCTACTTCACGAAGAACTTCCCGACGTAAACAAGCTCCCCCGCATTCTGCAGCTTCCAGTAGTAGAGGCCCGGCGCGGAGGGCCTCTCCAGCGCGAACGGCGCCGACACGATGTGCGCCGAGTATAAGTTCTCCCCCCTGTTTGAGACGATCGTCACGATCAGTCCGCTCCACGCCCCGTCCTTCAGATCGAACCAGAGCGAATCCCCTGCCACGATCCCGTTCTTTGGCGAACGCACTTCGATTTCTCCGGAGCGAAACGCCCCGTTCACCATGTTCTCCAGCTCGGGGTATGGCTCGTAGCGGGCGGCGAGCGCGGCGCTGTCGTGCACGCCGCTGGCTTCCGGGGGGGCGGCGATCCTGCCCGTGTCCTCACCCTGGATCGGCTCGAACCGATGCGCTTCCACGCCCGGCCGCGTCGATCCCCGGTTTGCGACGTAGTACGCGAGGATCCCCGTCAGGGCCAGAGCGCCGATCACCGCCGCTATGCGATAGGCGAACCGCACGCGCGAGCCGGCGCCCCGGCGCCCCAGTGAAAAGTACGGGTGGCTCTTGAGCGACGTGTAGTCCTCTTCCATAAGCAGCGTGTAGAGGCCCGTGATTTCCTTCTTGCATTTCTGGCACTCGCTCACGTGATCGCGGACGTCCCCGGGCACCTGGTCCAGCACGTCGAGCTTCAGCGCGTCGACGTACATGGCGACCCCGGCATCGTTGAGGTGGTTCGTCGAATCGAAAAACGTGTTCTCAGCGGTCATCTGTCAGCTTTCGTCTATCGGGTCATACATGTATATATCAATCAGGGAGGAGAAACGGAGAAAAATAGTCTTCAGTGAGAATCCGTATGCTCTCTTCGTCAAAATGAGCCCCCGGGATAGACGAATCGAGCGTTTCGGCTATCTCGGCGATTTTCGAGGTCGTCCACCTTCTTATAGTATCGGCAGTAGTCTCATTACGCTGGAGGAGATTGAATATTGACCTGCAGCGTTCAAATACCTCCATGTCCGTCATGGAATCGGGCCACGACCGATAATCCACAAAAAAATCTGATAGTACGCGCTCTTCACAACCGGGTTGCCAGCGGAGTATGTCCTCGTTTTCCAGCTGCATACGGAACTTCAGCTTCAGGCAGACGATGACTTTCGGGAGCGTCCGCCCGTATTGCAGGAGAATCGCCCTGAAAGCGCTCCGCGCCTGGTTGATTGAATGCCGTTCCGCGATAGAAGTATGGGGGATAGATAGGTGGCCGATGCCCTCGAGAGACTCTGTCGGGGGTCGATTAGCCCACATTGCCAGGCAGATGTTCCGAACAACGGCAGACACATAGGTCTTAACGAGCGAAGTCCCGTTATAGTGGGCCTGGATACTCGACATGCGGAGCATCAGTTCGGATGTCACCGTGTCGACAAGCCCGCCGATACCTTCCCCAACCTGCAGCCTCCGCCCCGCGCACCGCAGGACGATGATCCGGATCATCTCATTGTACTTGAGGACCAGTGCGCTTGGATCCTTCAGCATCAGCTCCCTGTCCGGGTCCTCCCTCACGCTCTCGTCCTCTAAAATCGCCCCAAAATACGCCAATCGGATGTCCCGTTCAAGAAGTGTTACTGTAATTTTCCTTATATTCAGGCATGTATCACCTCGCCGGCCGTGCATGACCTTCCGGTTTCCCCCCCTGTGCCTGTTGCTCCTGCCCATCCTCGCGCATGGTGGTGTGCAATCCCCGGCCTCACCTGATGCGATCACGCTCGTCCGCAACGGTAAGAGCGCCTGCCGGATCATCGTCCCGGTACACGCCACCGATGTGGAATCCCTGGCGGCGAGAGAATTCCAGGCGTATATCGAGCGCATGAGCGGCGCCCGGCTCCCGGTGGAGCCTGATTCGCCGGCGGCCGCACCGGGGACCCTTGTCCTGATCGGGAACACCAGCCTGACGCCGAATATCATCCCCGCGCTCGATACTCTCCGGGAGGACGGCTACGCCATCCGCTCGGCGGGGGGGACGCTCGCTCTCTGCGGCGGCAAGGGGAAGGGGACGCTCTACGCCGTCTACTCGCTCCTCGAAGACCAGCTCGGATGCAGGAAGTACAGCGCGGCAGTCACGGTCGTTCCCCGCGCCCGGACGATCGTGATCCGGCCTGTGAGCGTGGCATTCAACCCGAGGTTCGCCTGGCGGGAGATCTACTATCTGAACGCGATGGACCGTGCCTACAGCGACTGGCACAAGCTCCAATCGATCGACGACCAGCAGAAGCAGTGGGGAATGTGGGTCCACACGTTCGACAGGCTTGTCCCCGCGCGCGATTACTTCGGCCCCCACCCTGAGTACTTCTCTCTCCTGGGGGGGAGGCGGATACCCGGGGGACAGCTCTGCCTTTCCAACCCCGACGTCTTCCGGGTCCTTGCATCGAACCTCGGCGCCATGATCGCTGAGAAGCCGGGGGCCCGGTACTGGTCCGTCTCGCAGAACGACAATGCCAACGAGTGCCAGTGCGATTCCTGCCGGGCGCTCGACGTGAGGTTCGGGGGGAGTTCGGGCACAGTCCTCGATTTCGTCAACCGGGTGGCGGCGCGCTTCCCCGACCGGACGATCTCCACGCTTGCGTACTGGTACACCCGCGCGGCCCCCCTCCGCGTCCGTCCGGCGCCGAACGTCAACATCATGTTCTGCTCCATCGAGTGCAACCGGAGCCAGCCGATCGCCACCGATTCCACGAGCGCCTCGTTCCGGCGCGACATGGAAGACTGGTGCCGGCTCACAGGGAACATCATCGTCTGGGATTACGTCGTGCAGTTCCGCAACCTGGTCAGCCCCTTCCCGAACCTCCGCGTCCTGCAGCCGAACATCAGGTATTTCGCCGACCACGGCGTCCGGATGATGTTCCAGCAGGGATGCGGCGCGAACGTCGGTGAGTTCGGCGAGCTGAGGACGTACCTGATCGCGAAGCTTCTCTGGGATCCGGACGTCGACATCGACCGGGTGATGGACGATTTTCTGCACGGCTACTACGGAGCAGCGGCCCCCCTCATCCGCCGCTACATCGACCTTATGCACGATGCGCTGGCGGCGTCCGGGAAACAGCTCGGGATATTCGGGTATCCTTTCGACGCCGTGGACGGCTATCTCTCCCCCCGCCTCATCAGGGAGTACAGCCGCCTCTTTGACCGTGCGGAGCGCGCCGTGCGCGCGCAGCCTGATGTCCTCGAGAGGGTGAAGGACGCGAGGCTCCCGCTCGAGTTCGCGATAATGGACATTGCACTCCGCGACCCCGCGCCGGACCTCTCCTGGTTCAACAAGAAAGGGACGACCTGGACTGTGCGCCCCGCGATGCGGGAGCGACTTACGAAGTTCGTCCGACAGGCGAAGAAAGCCGGCATCCAGCGGCTGGAGGAACGAGGGACGTCTCCGGATGAGTACATGGCGTCCATCGAGCAGATGCTCCACCCGGTGCTGAAGGGGGACCTGGCGTACGGAAAGCCGGTCAGGCTCCTCACGCGCCCGAGCGACAGGTACCCCGTTGGCGGCGGCCGGGCGCTCACGGACGGCTTGCGCGGGCCGAACGACTGCCACTGCAACTGGCTCGGGTTTGAGGGGGAGAACATGGATGCGGTCATCGACCTCGGGCGCGTCGTTGCCGTCCATTCACTTGCGGCCAGGTTCCTGCAGGACTGGAATTCCTGGATCTGGCTTCCCATGGCGGTCGATTACTCCGTCTCTGAGGACGGCTCGACGTTCACGCCGGTCGCCTCCGTCCCCGACACCGTCGCCGACACGGCCGAGGGGGCGTTTGCGAGGGACTTTGCGGCCGGCGTTCACAGCGTGAAGGCCCGCTACATCAGGGTCACGACGAAATCCCGCCTCGCATGCCCCGACTGGCATTTCGGGGCCGGTGGGAAAGCATGGACATTCTGCGATGAAGTTGTCGTCGAGTGAGCCTCCAGCGGGGCGTCTCCCACAGCACAAGGAGCCACATGTCCAGGGCGATTGATCAGACAAAGAAATACCTCCTCTCGGGCGTCTCCTACGCGATCCCGTTCGTCGCCTGCGGCGGCATCATGATCGCGATTGCCATCGCGTTCGTCCCCATGACGCCGACCGGGCCCGACTTCTCCGGTGCCCCGTTCCTGAAGCTCATCCTCGACATCGGGACCGCGGCGTTTTCGTTCCTGGTCCCCGTCCTGGCGGGCTACATCGCGTTCGGCATCGCAGACCGCCCCGGGCTCGTGGCGGGGTTCGTGGGAGGGTACATCGCCAACCAGGTCGGCGCCGGCTTCCTGGGGGGCATCGTGGCCGGGCTCCTTGCCGGGTTCGTGGTCTTTTACATCAAGAAGATCAAGCTCCCTCCCTACCTCAGGCCCGTGATGCCCATACTGATCATCCCCGTGATCTCCTCGCTCATCGTGGGGTTCATCATGTACAGGGTCGTGGGCGCCCCGATCAAGGACCTGATGACGTTTCTCTCCGGGTGGCTCAGGGACATGGGCACGGGAAACAGCGTCCTCCTCGCACTGATCCTCGGGGCGATGATCGCGTTCGACATGGGGGGACCGGTAAACAAGGTGGCCTTCTTCTTCGGTGCGGCGATGATCAAGGAGGGGAACTTCGCGGTCATGGGCGCGTGCGCCGCCGCGATCTGCATCCCCCCGATCGGTCTCGGGCTCGCGACGCTGATCGGCAGGAGCCTCTGGTCGGCCGAGGAGCGGGAGGCCGGGCTTGCCGGGCTTGCGATGGGCATGATCGGGATTACGGAAGGGGCGATCCCCTTCGCCGCGGCGGACCCGGTGCGCGTGATACCCACCATCATGGCGGGCTCGATGGTCGGCGCGGTGATCGCCATGCTCGGCGGCGTCGGAGACCACGCCCCCCACGGCGGGCCCATCGTGCTCCCGGTGATCGACAACCGGATCATCTACGTCGCGGCGATCATCGCCGGCTCGTTCACGGTCGCCTTTATCATTAACTCGCTCAGGAAATGGTCTTCCATGAAACAGCAGAGGGGGACGGCATGAACATCGTCGCGGTCACCGCGTGCCCGACGGGTATCGCTCACACGTACATGGCTGCGGAGCAGCTCGAGAAGACCGCGAAGAAACACGGCCACGCGATCAAGGTGGAAACCCAGGGGTCCATGGGGATCGAGAACGAGCTGACGCAGGAGGAGATCGGGGCCGCCGACCTGGCGATTTTCGCGGTCGGCATACCGGTCCGGAACGCCGAGCGATTCGCGAACATCAGGGTCCTGGAGGTGTCCGTCCAGGACGCCATCAAGAACCCCGAGAGCATTTTCGCGAAGCTCGGGTAGCGCGCATGGTGGAGATTCCGTTCGTCTTCCCCCTGAAGAACGGTATGCACGCCCGACCGGCGAGCCGCTTCCGGGAAGTCGCGGACTCGTACCGCTCCGCGATCACGTTCGTTAACCGGCGTACGGGCGCGCGCGCGAACGGCAAGAGCACGCTCGCGCTTGTCGCAACCGTCACGCTGGCGGGGGACCCCTGCGTGCTCGAGATCGAAGGGGACGACGAAGGGGAAGCATCCCGCGGCATGGAGCGGTTCCTCGCCGGCGAGTTTCCCGCCTGCGACGAGGAACTGGCGCCGCCGGAGGTGCCCGGCGCCCTCCAGGGGCTCCCCCGCGCGCTGCGGGGCGGGGGGCTTCGGATCGAGCGGGGAATCGCCTCAAGCGGCGGCATCGCGCGCGCGCCGGCCCTCCTCCTCGGCCGCAACTCACCCGCCCCCCCTCCCGGTGGATGGCCGAAAGGGTCCGACGAAGAGGAAGTGACCCGCCTGCGCGCCGCGGTCGGCCAGACGGAAGCAGGCATGCGCTCCCGGATGGCCTCCGTCCCGCGCGGCGTCGAACAGGACATACTGAAGGCCCACCTCTCGATTGCGACTGACCCCGAGTTCACCGGGCATGCGGAGGAAACGATTCGCCGTGAGCACTCCGCGGCGGGGGACGCGCTTCTGGTAACCGCGCGCCGCTATGCCGAAACGCTCTCCTCCTCTGCAAGCGTCTACCTCCGCGAGCGCGTTCTCGATATTGAGGATGTCGTTTCCCGGATCATCGCGACGATGTACGGCCTGGGCGGACCGGGTGCGGCCCCGCAGATCCCCCGGGACTCGGTGTGCGTCGCAGATGCGCTCGCCCCTTCGGATTTCATTGCGCTCGACAGGCGGCACCTCAGGGGTCTCGTCCTGGCGCGGGGGGGGGCAACGTCACATACGGCCATACTTGCACGGGCGTTCGGGATCCCCTGCGTGAGCGGGATCGCGGATATCTGCAGTACCATCCGAAGCGGTGAAGACATGATCGTGGACGGGGGGCGGGGACTCGTGGTGCTCGCGCCGCCCGACGCCGTCGCCCGGTTCTACGAAAGGGAAGCCCGTAACCTCTCGGAAATCCGGCGGAGCCTCCGTGAGCATGCGGAGCTCCCTGGTGTGTCGGCTGACGGCATGAGGATCGAGATCGGAGCCAACGCCGCTTCCGTGGATGAAGTGTCTGCGGCGTTTTCCGGCGGGGCGGAGGGGATCGGCCTCTTCCGCACGGAGATGCTCTTCATGGGGAGAGATGTTCCCCCCGGCGAAGAGGAGCAGTACGCCCTCTACGCGGAGGCGGCCCGGAACGCCCGGGGGAAGTCCGTGATCATCCGGACGCTCGATATCGGCGGCGACAAACCTCTTCCCTCGCTCCACATACCCCCTGAGGAGAACCCCTTTTTGGGGTACAGGGCGATCCGGCTCTACGCGGCGTACCCCGCACTGATCAACGCCCAGCTCCGTGCCATACTCCGTGCATCCGCCCACGGTAACGTGAAGATTATGTTTCCGATGGTCAGCGCACTGCACGAAGTGAAGGCGATGAAGGCGCTGATCGCCCGGCTGATGAACGATCTCGACGCCGAAGGGCTGGCCTACAACCGCGACATCGAAACGGGAATCATGGTCGAGATCCCCTCCGCCGCGTTCATACTCGACCAGCTCTGCGCCGAGGTGGACTTCTTCAGCATCGGGTCAAACGACCTGGCGCAGTACTTCCTGGCGGTCGACAGGACGAACCGGAGCGTCGCATCGCTCTATACTCCGTTTCATCCCTCGTTCCTCCGGTTCCTGAAACAGATCGTCGACGGCGTCCACGCGCACGGGAAGTGGGTTGGTCTCTGCGGGGAGATGGGGGGAAATGTCCTTGCGGCTCCTCTCTTCCTCGGCTACGGGATTGACGAAATAAGCCTCTCGACTTCGCTCATCGGGGCTGTCAAGAGCGTCGTACGGCGATGCAGTGCAGGGGATTGCGAGGCCCTCCTCTCCAGTGCGATGGCCATGGAGAGCCCCGATGCCGTGGAGGCAGCGCTGAAGGATTTTGCGGCGCGCCTGAGAGGCACCGCGCTCGTCACCGCGGACACCGTCCGCCTCTCGTCTCAGTGCCTGTCGAAGGAGGAAGCGATCCGCGAGCTTGTCGACATACTCCAGGCCGCCGGCCGCGTGGATGACCCGGACGCGGTGGAGGACGCCGTCTGGCTCAGGGAGCAGACGGAGCCGACCGGCATGGGGCACGGTGTGGCAATCCCCCACTGCAAATCGCCCGCGGTGAGCGTGAACTCCATCGCGGTGCTGAGGCTCGATGCCCCCGTCGCATGGAGCGCGTCGGAAGAAGACCCGGTCCACTTCCTCATACTCATCGCCGTCGCCGCCTCGGCGCAGGGAGAGGAACACCTGAAGATCATCGCGGGGCTCGCCCGTCGCCTGGTGCACGAGGATTTCCGCCGGGCGCTGATGACGGCAACAGGGCCCGGCGCGATCGTCGACCTGCTTGAACGGCGTGAACACGCCACGTGAATCAACAGGTAATTCGGAGATGACCCCGCAATGAGAATACTATCCGCATTGACGCTCGCCCTCCTTGCCGCCCTGCCGGGCGCTCCGGGAGCCGCTGCCTCGCAGGCGCAAACGACACCGGCACTCAAGGGTTATGTGCGGAACATCGCCGGGGAGCAGATCGATTACAACTGCTTCAATCCCCTGGCGACGACGGCACTGCTTACCCGATGCACCACCGGGGAGATGGCGATCGAGTGGGAAACGGAGAATATCCCGGCCGCCGCGGCGGGGGAGTCCGTCTCGTTTGTCTGGATCGTGAGCTACTCGACCACCACGAGTTCAGGCGACAGGGACTTCGATTTCTCCGTGAACGGCAGGAAGACGTTCACGATACACACGGTGAAGGGTCTCAACGAGAAGGAATGGCGGCTTCGCGCCGCGGACGGCTCCATCCTCTCATTCAGGTTCGTCGCGGAAGACGCGGCGCGCGATGCCAACGGGTACATGACGCTCACGGTCCCGCTGGCCCTCTACAGGAAGGGGGAGCCGCTTCGCCTGCGCGTGGTGGGCGAGAAGGCGAACTCGAGCGACTGGTTCATGACGTTCATGTACGACATGCGCGGCAAAAACGTCGAGGTTCTCCCCCTTCCTTTCCTGGAAGCGAGGGCGGACAGCCTCCGCCAGTCGCTCTGCGTCGCCGTGACGTATCTCGGTGAGGCGGGAACGGCGCGGATTTCCGTCGACGGCGGCGCAGGGGAGTCGAGGCCCCTGGAGCGGGGTGCCAATACGTTTATGTTCTCCGTCCCCGCCCTCTCGACTCCCCGGGATGTGCCTGTCACTGTCTCTGTGGACGGGGAGCACGCCGAATCCTTCGTCGCACGGCTCAAGCCCGTGATGCGGCGTACCGTCTACCTCCTCCCACACGCTCACAACGATATCGGGTATACCAACATACAGACGGAAGTCCTGAAGAGGCACGTGCAGAATATCTACGACGCACTCGCCCTGATACGAAAGACCGCCTCGTACCCCCCGGCGGCCCGGTTCAGGTGGAACATAGAGGTCATCTGGGCCGTGGAGACGTTCATGAAGGAGGCCTCGCCTTCCGCCCGGGAGGAGTTTCTGCGCGCGCTCCGGGAGGGGAGCATCTGCATGGAGGCGCTCTATGCCAACGTGCTCACGGGCATCATGAGGCCGGAGGAGTTCTACCGCGTCACCGCGTATGCCCGATCCTTCCGGGAGAAATATAACGTACCGCTCAACACGGCGATGATATCCGATATCCCCGGGATGACCTGGAACATGGTACCTGCGCTCGCGCAGGCGGGGATCAGGTATTTCTCCGCCGGGCCCAACGGGATGTACACGGGGGGAGACCGGACCGGGCACACGAACGCCGCCTGGTCGGACCGCCCGTTTTACTGGGTCTCTCCCTCGGGTGACGAACGGCTCCTCTACTGGATGGCGGGGTACGGCTACGCGTCGTTTCTCACGGGCCCCCGCGATCCGGGGAGTATCAGGTTCCTCCGGAGCGTCGCGAAATACTTCGATTATCTCGACGGGATCGGCTATCCCTACGACATGATTCAGATGCGGCACACGTTCAACGGCGACAACGGGACTGTCGACCCCGGACTCCCGGACTATGTCAGGCAATGGAACGCGACGCACGTCTCGCCGAAGCTCGCGATCGCGACGACTGAGGAGCTCTTTGCTGAATTCGAGAAGAAGTACGGCACAACGCTTCCGTCGTTCAGGGGAGACTTCACCCCCTACTGGGAGGATGGCGCGGCATCCACTGCGTACGAGCTGGGCGTGAACCGCACGAGCGCCGAGCGGCTCATTCAGGCAGGGGCGCTCTACGCGATCCTTGCGCCGGCACGATACAGCCCCTCCGCGTTTACAGGGGCGTGGAGAAACGTGGTCCTCTTCGACGAGCACACGTGGGGGGCGTTCAACAGCACGAGCGATCCGGACAGCCCGTTCGTCCTGAAGCAATGGGAAATCAAGAAGCGCTTCGCCACGGACGGCGAGCGTCAGTCGGGGGACCTTCTCGCGGGTATCGCCCCGGTCTCTTCCGGCTCATCGACGATTGACGTCGTCAACACGAACTCCTGGGAGCGCACGGACCTCGTCCTTCTTTCCCGGGATGCAAGCGCCGCAGGCGACGTTGTCGTCGACGGGCAGGGGGCGGAAGTGCCGAGCCAGCGCCTGAACACGGGTGAGCTGGCATTCCTT
>Ga0335081_10003692_pt1 | contig 24084 bp, 22 predicted proteins | sample Lox_Sample_35_FD_206713 | JGI IMG/M metagenome (GOLD analysis project Ga0335081, IMG submission 206713) | Soil microbial communities from Loxahatchee National Wildlife Refuge, Florida, United States - Lox_Sample_3.5 | ecosystem: Environmental > Terrestrial > Soil > Wetlands | place: USA...
TCGATCAAGGCGGCTGTGCCGAGACGTCGCGACCCACCACCCATTCGCATCCCACTTACGTCGTCGGTGGTGTGGTGCACTATTGCGTGACCAACATGCCGGGCGCGGTGCCGCGCACTTCGACGTTCGCGCTGAGTAACGCGACGACGTCCTTTGTTTTGGCGCTGGCCGACAAGGGCTGGCGGCGGGCGCTCGGCGATGACCCGCATTTGCGCAACGGCCTAAATGTGCACGAAGGCCGAGTCACCTGCCGCGCCGTGGCCGATGCCCTCGGGCTACCATATACGCCTGCTGATCGCGCTTTGGCCGGCGAGATGCCGAGCTGAGCGGGGAGCGCTCAGAGCCCGGTATTCGTTCCTAGCCCGGGCTGAAACAGAAACACACATTTTCTATTGTACCGTTTGACGTAGATCAACGTTGCCGGTGCGGACGGACGGTAATTGGTGATCGTGCCAACCGGAGGATATGTGTCATGGCCGAACCCACCAAACTCCCCGTCAAAAATGAGAAAGTGACCGCAGTTCCGACGACATGGACGCCATTTGAAAGCTTGCGACGCGAAGTCGACCGGCTGTTCGATGACTTCGGCGGTGGCTTCTGGCGCGCGCCATTTGGTCGCTCGGTCTTCGATATGGCTCCCTCCTGGGGCCGCGACGTGGCGTGGCCGACGGTGCCGGCCGTGGATATTACCGACACCGAAAAGGCCTACGAGATCACCGCGGACCTGCCCGGCATCGACGAGAAGAACGTCGACGTGAAGGTCACCAACGGTGTGCTCACCATCAAGGGCGAGAAGCGGGAAGAAAAAGAAGAGAAGAAGAAGGACTATTACCTGCGCGAACGTAACTTCGGCTCGTTCGAACGCTCGTTCCAGGTGCCCGATGGCGTCGACAACGACAAGATCGAGGCGAGCTTCAAGAAGGGCGTATTGACGGTGACGCTGCCGAAGAAGCCCGAAGCCCAGACGGCTGCCAAGAAGATCGATATCAAGGCCGCCTGACGCCGTAGGCGCATCCCACGTCATCCGGATGGCAGCGATGCCATCCGGGCGATTTTATCGATCAGGGAGTGCCGAAATGGTCACTCGCCGTGCGGTTAACGTCGGCATCCTGTCAAACGTGAGCGCCGCGGCCGCGAGCGGTGCGATGACAAACAGTCTCGCACAGGTCCCGCACGAAATTGTCCTACCACCGCCCGCCGTGGCTGGCGGCAAGTCCCTGATGCAGGCATTGCAGGATCGCAAATCGATGCGCGACTTTGCGGATCGCCCGCTGTCCGATCAAGATCTTTCCAACCTGTTGTGGGCGGCTTGGGGCGTCAATCGTTCGCAGGGCGACGGTCGCACCGCGCCGCGTTGGCGGGGTGCCTATTTGCTCGATATTTATCTCGTCAGGGCGGACGGCGTGTGGCGGTATGAGCCGAGGACGCACCGACTGATTTTCCACATGGAAGGCGACTTGCGTGGGCAGACCACGTCGGGCCAGCCCTTCGTGGCCACTGCGCCGGTAAACCTAATTTACGCGTTCGATGCCGCGAAAATGTCCGACTCCACCGAGGCCGAGAAAAACGCGACCTCAGGCGCGACCGCCGGCGTGACCGCCCAAAATGTCTACCTCTATTGCGCGTCCGCCGGTCTCGCGACGGTTTTCCGCGAGAGCATTCCTGCGGCGTTGGCGCAAACATTGAAGCTGCCCGCCGGACAAATCATTCAGTTCGGTCAGACCATCGGTTACCCAAAGGCCTAAAGCGTCGAAGGCGGTTTGGTGGCCAGGAGCGACATTTGCGCCGCAGGGGCTTGCGTGGCTCGAAATTGATCGAGATCAACACGGCCGGCGGCGGGGGCTGCTCAACTGTCGTCTCAAACGTGGATAGCCGTCATGCCGCACAAACAGGTTCTGTTTCGATCCATCGCCCGCGAAAAGATCCTGCGCGGCGTCACGCAGCTCGCCGATGCGGTCCGCGTCACGCTCGGACCCAGATCCAAATCGGTGCTGATCGAGAAGAAATGGGGTGCGCCCGTCGTCTGCAACGACGGCGTGACCATCGCCAAGGAATTCGATCTCAAGGACCCCGAGGAGAATCTCGGTGCGCGGATGCTGCGCCAAGCGGCGGAGAAAACCGGCGACATGGTGGGCGACGGCACCAGCACAGCGACGATCCTGGCCCAAGCGATTTTCGCTGACGGCGTCCGTAACGTGGTCGCAGGTGCCAGCGCCATCGACATCAAACGTGGCCTCGATCGGGCGACAAAGCGGGCGATCGAAGCCTTGCGCGCTTTATCCAGGCCGGTGGCAACGCGCAAGGAGAAGTCGCAGGTCGCAGCGATTTCCGCGCACAACGATCCGCATATCGGCGAACTCGTCGCTGACGCCATGGATAAAGTCGGTGGCGAAGGCGTGATTACGGTCGAGGAATCCAAGACTACAGAGACAACGCTCGAGGTAGTCGAGGGAATGCAATTCGACCGCGGCTATGTCTCGCCTTATTTCGTCACCGATCCGGACAAGATGGAGGCGGTGATGGAGGACTGCCTCATCCTGCTGTGCGATCGCAAGGTGGGGGCGCTTAACGACATGATTCCGCTCTTGGAGCAGGTTGTGAAGGCGGGCAAACCGCTTCTGGTCGTCGCCGAGGACATCGAGGGCGAAGCGCTCGCCACTCTCATCGTCAATCAAATCCGGGGCATTCTGAAAAGCTGCGCTGTCAAGGCGCCCGGCTTCGGCGACCGTCGCAAGGCCATGATGCAGGATATGGCCATCCTGACCGGCGGCCAGGTTATCTCTGAAGATCTCGGGCTCAAGCTCGAACACGCGAAGCTGGAGCAGCTTGGCCGCTCCAAACGTGCGGTCGTCGACAAGGACAATACGACGATCATCGGCGGGGCGGGCGACCGCAAACAGATCGACGCCCGCATCGAACAGATCCGGCGCGAGATTGAAAAGACGACCAGCGATTACGACAAAGAAAAGCTGCAGGAGCGCCTGGCAAAGCTCGCCGGCGGCGTTGCCGTCGTCCGCGTCGGTGCTCCGTCGGAATCGGAGATGAAGTCGAAGAAGGAGGCCTTGGACGACGCGATCAGCGCCACAAAGGCGGCCGTCGCCGAAGGGATCGTCCCCGGTGGCGGCCTAGCATTGTTGCGCTGTGTGGAGGTCGTTGCGCAAGAAGAAGTCAAGTGTGAGGGCGACGAAAAAACCGGTGTGCAGATCATCAAGCGCGCGCTAGAAGCACCAGCACGGCAAATCGCTGAGAACTCCGCCATTGACGGTGGCGTCGTGGTTGCCCGCATGCTCGAAGGCAAGGGCAACTTTGGCTTCGACGCCGCGCGCAAAGAGTATGTCGACTTGGTCGAGGCCGGCATTATCGATCCGACCAAGGTGGTTCGCATCGCGCTGGAGAATGCCGTCTCGGTGGCAAGCGTGCTTCTGCTGACCGAAGCGACGATGACGGAAATTCCCGAGGAAAAAAACGCGCGCGCCGGGGAGCACGAGCTCGCCGCGTAGTGAATAGCGTGTTGTAATTGCGCAAGCTTCGTGATCTCTGGCGCGTATGAGCGATGACCCGCTGGCCACAGGCGTTACCGCCGCCGTAGCCCCGGTTTTGCCCACGCAGGTACGGGTAAGAATCTTCCTTTATTTGGGTATGCTGATCATTCTGTTGGCGTTCGGCTCACCCGCCGGCGGGCTGATCGAGATTCCGATAAGCTTTTTTCTCAAGAACAAATTGCACTTGGAGGCCCACGAGCTCGCCTACTTTCGGGCGCTGGCCGGTATCCCACTGTACCTTTCGTTTGTATTCGGGTTTGTCCGCGACATCTGGAGTCCCTTCGGCACGGGAGACCGTGGGCTCATGCTGGTCTTCGGGACGGTGACAGCCGTGCTCTATGGAATTTTTGCATTCATTCCAGTCACCTATGTCACGCTCCTATTTGCGGTGATGCTATTGATGAGCTCGTTTCTCTTCGTGGCTAGCGCGCAAAACGGGCTGACTTCGGCGCTGGGTCAGCAGCATGTCATGTCCGGCCAGATCAGCGCAGTGTGGAATATCTTCGGCTCCGTTCCCACGGTCGCCGCGCTCCTCGTAGGTGGGGCGCTCAGCAACCTGCTGGAGGAAACGAATGCTGACCATGCTGCCCGCATCTTATTCTTGCTCGGAGCGGCGATTATGACCGTGATCGCTGTTTATGCCGTTTGGCGGCCGAGCATCGTGTTTGACAATGTCAATAACGAGCGAGACAGCACCTCTGCCCCGATCACCGACATCAAGAGACTGGTGCAGCACCGGCCGATCTATCCTGCGCTGCTGATCTGGTTGCTTTGGAACTTCGCGCCGGGCTCGACAACACCGCTGCAGTACCATTTACAAAATGTTTTGTCCGGTAGTGACGCACAGTGGGGACAGTACAACGCCATCTTTGCCGTCTCGTTTATTCCGACCTTCCTGCTGTTTGGTGTGCTCTGCCGCACCTATTCGCTGAGAACTCTTCTGCTTTGGGGGACCGTCATTGCCGTCCCGCAACTGGTGCCGTTGCTGTTTCTGCATTCCATGTCAGGGGCGCTGATGGCGGCGGTGCCTGCCGGCCTAATGGGAGGCGTTGCCACGGCGGCTTATTTGGATTTGATAATTCGATCCTGCCCACGCGGCCTGCAAGGCACGATGCTGATGCTCTCGGCCAGCATCAACGTGATTGTCACGCGATTTGGCGACATCTTGGGGACGAGGCTTTACGACTTTTATGGCGGCTTCGCCGCGTGCGTGATCGCGACCACCGTGGTCTATGCGCTGATCCTTCCGGCCCTGCTGCTCGTGCCGGGGCGCCTCATTGACACGGCCGATGGGCAGGTGCCGGCTTGATCGAGCCACGGTCGCGCGGTTTCAGGGGAGGGCGCCTCGGGTCCTTGCGTTACGCTGCGTCTTGTGCGTTATCCGCGCGAATGAGAAGAACCGGCTTATTCGCGATACGCGTTAGGTCTTCCGCGACGCTGCCCAAGAAAAAGCGTCGAACGCCTCGACGCCCGTGGGTACCAATCACAATAAGATCCGCTGGCCAGCGATTCACCTCTTCTTCAATCACATCGCAAATGTGCTGGCCGGGCTTCTCGACCGCAAGCAAAGCAGCCTCACACCTTACGCCGGCTTCGCGCGCGGCTGCCGAACAGCCGGCGATCACCTTCTCCCCTGCCGCCTTCACAGCTTTTTCACATTCAGCGAAGCTCAGCGGCACCATGCGCGGCGACCATCCTTCGATTCCCGCATAGGTCATGATCGGGTCGATGACGTGGGCGAGTCGAAGCGACGCATGATGAATTTTGGCGAGCTCTATCGCCTCTGCTAGTGCCAAGTTCGAAGTGCTACTCCCGTCGACCGCCACCAAGATACGCTCGTACATCTCTCGGATTCCTCAAGTCGAGCGTCCAGGCACGCGCGACACACTGCTGCATGAGCTTATTTGGCGAATGAGCCTAGGCAAAAATTGTGTCACAGCCTTGATCTATATCAATGTCCGCGAGGGCTGATGGTAGAAGAAATTTCACCTGGAATTTCAGGGAAGGAAAGCCAGAGGGGTTGTGTCATGGCCAACAAGTCTGAAACGGCTGGTTCCGAAACGACGAATTTGAATGCAATGTCGTTTTTTCAGTTCGGCAAGGATCAGACTGAAGCGATGCTCTCCATTCAGAAGGAGATCATGGCCGCCTATGAGGAGGCCAGCCACGCCTGGGTCGAGCGGGTGAAATCCGAGGTCGCGCTGTGGTCCGCCCTCGCCTCGAAACTATCCGCCAGCAAATCCCTGCCCGACGGCGTGGACGCTTATCGGGATGTCGTTGCCCAGAGGATGAAATTGGCTGCCGAAGACGGACAGCGGCTATTCGAGGAAGGTCAAAAAATTATCGGCGCGGTGACGCGTTCGCTGTCCAACGGCGGGCCGAAGGGCAACGCATGAGTCGGCGAGTGGCCGCGGCGTCGGCCATGGCCGCACCGATGGCCGCACCGATGTACGCATGGGGGTATCGCGATCGGTTCGAATAGTTGAACGAGAATAAAAAAGGAAAGACCGGGAGAAAGCTCATGGAACATCAGCTTGAGATGCACGCTGCGGACGCCACCGATGCATCGCGCGAATGGACTCGCCTGATCCGTAAGCTCCGCTGGATTGGCCTGGAGGACGAAGCGAAGCGCCTGGAAATGGTGCTGCAAAGCCTTCCTGCGGAAGAACGAGCGACCGTATCGTTCGGGCCATTCAGCACCGATTAAAGCATCCGCAACTTGCCTTCGGGATCAACGGGTCCAACATTGAGCGTGCATAGCGGACGCGCTCAACTGCTTGCCTTTCATGAAGCGTGAACTCGCAAAAGAACTCAAGGCCGCCGGGTTTCCTCTGGGCATGAAGCTTGTTGGCCACAGGTTTTTTCCTCGGGAGAATAGCGAGCGATGGTCGACGGCCGAGCGCGAGCGCGGCGTCGCCATAACAGCGGATGATGTGCAGAACCGCTTGCAGGATATCAAGGACGGCTATTATTGCCCGCCGCTTGCCGATCTCATCGATGCTTGCGGTAACCGCTTTGCGCGCTTGTACATCGAGAAGACGATCTGGACCGCGGAGAGCAAACTTCCGGAGATCTGTGCGATTGCGGATTCGCCGGAGGAGGCTGTGGCCAGGTTATGGCTCGCATTGCAGAAGCAGACCTCATGACAGGTGCTCGGCGATGGTGCTTCGCCGCCGCCCAGCAGTAATCACCGCATTCGCGATTTCAACCGGATGGTCGCGCCGTCGACGATGAATGTGCCGTAGCCATGATGATGCAGTGTCTTCGAGTTTTTCTGGGTTGGGTCGGTCCAGGCCCTGAGTACTTCGAGAATGAAGAGATTGTATTTGGCGACCAGGCGTCGCTCGATCACCTTGCATTCGAGATTGGCGAAGCAATCAGCGATGAGCGGCGGTGCCACGCGCGTGGCGGGCGCCTTGGTCAATCCGAACATGGCAAATTTGTCGATGTCGCGTCCAGACGAATTGCCGACCCTGACCATTTTGTCTGCCAATTTGCGCGCGGGAATGGCGATCACGCATTCTCCGGTCGCGCGTAGCGCCGCAAAGCTGTGATTGGCGCTGCTGACGATGCAGGCGACCAGCGGCGGCTCGAATTCCACCATCATATGCCAGGACATGGTCATGACATTGGCGCGGCCGCGCCGCGCCGTACAAAGCAGCACCACCGGCCCCGGCTCCAGCAGCTGATAGACTTTGCCGAGCGGCAGAGGCTTCATTGCATGGATTCCCCTCCGCCTTGTCCCTACGCCGCTTGCGCGATGCTCGAGCGAAAGCGGAGCACAGCAAGGGCAAAGAACAGCCCGCCGACCGCCCCAACGATAAGGAATTGCGGCCACACCACGTCGAAGCCGGCGCCGCGATACAGTATCGCTTGCGCAAACGATACGAAATGTGTCGATGGCGACGCCTGCATCACTGTCGCCAGCCACCGCGGCATGCTTTCCAGCGGGGTGTTACTGCCGGAGAGCATGTTCATGGGCATATAGACCAGTATGAAGAGCAGCCCAAGCTGCGGCATTGAGCGTGCCACCGTGCCAAGAAATATGCCGACCGCACAGGCAAAGAATAGATAGATCGCGACGCCTATCATGAACAGCGGAATCGACCCGGTAATCGGGACGCCGAGCAGTGCGCGAATGATGCCGTAGAGCGATAGGCCGGCTGCCACCATGATGACGAGGCTGTTGGCCCAGATTTTCGACATGGCGATCTCGAATGGGGTAAGCGGCATGACCAGCAGATGATCCATTGTGCCATGCTCGCGCTCCCGCACGACCGCGGCACCGGCAAGAATAATCGCCAGCATGGTGATGTTGTTGATTACGCCCATCACCGTGGTAAACCACGCCGTGGTGAGATTTGGATTGAACGCGATGCGCACGTCCAGATTGACCGACGCCGGTGGCGTGCCCTCTTGCCGGGAGACAAAATCCTGAATTTCGCTCATGATGATTTGTTGGGCGTAACCCGACCCGAGGCCGGCCTGGACCATCACAGTGGCGTCGACATTGATCTGGATCGTCGGATTGCGTCGACCCAATACGTCACGCTCGAAATTAGGCGGGATATCGATGATGAACGTGAATCGCCTCATGTTCATCAACGGGACGATGTCGCGCTCGGCGACGGGCTGCGGCGTCTGGAAATAGGGCGGCAAAAACGCGCGTGCGATCCGCCGCGACAGTTCGGATTGATCCTCGTTGACGATGCCGACCGGAGCATTGTGCACCTCCTGCGAATAGCTCCCGGCTTGCGCGACGATGGCAAGCGAGAAGGCGTAGACGACGAGTCCCAGCAAAACGAAGTCGCGCAAAAAACTTCGCAATTCTTTGGTGCCGAGCCAGAAGATATTGGCAAGCGTGCGCATGGCGGCCCGTTCCTAGCGCTCCTGCTTGCGCAAGAGCAGGAAACTGATCATCGTCAGCACCGGGATGAAAACGGCGAGTTCGGCGACGTTTGCGCCGAGATCGCCGATGCCTAATCCCTTGGTGAAAGTACCGACGCTGATCGGCACGAAATACGTCATCGGGAAGCCTCGCCCGATGACCTGCGCGACTCCCGAAAGGGATGCCACTGGCGTCATCATGCCGGCGAATTGCGAGGCGGGCAGGACCGTCATGATCGCGGTGCCGAACAGCGCGGCGATCTGCGTGCGCGCGAACGCCGATATCACCATCCCATAGGCGGTCGTCGTCCAGACGTAGATGAACGCGCCCAGGAGCAACGTCGGGAAACTGCCCTTGAGCGGCACCTGAAAGACGAACAATGCCATCAGGAACATCAATGCAAAATTCGTCATTGCGACGCCGATATAAGGAAGCTGCTTGCCGAGCAAAAATTCCAGCCGCGTGACCGGCGTAACGTAAAGATTGGTGATCGAACCCAGCTCCTTCTCGCGCACGATTGCCAACGCCATGAGGATGGCGGGGAAGAGTGCCAGCAGCATCGAGAGGCTCGATGGCACCATCGCATAAATGCTTTCGAAGTCTTGATTGTATTTGAACCGCATTTCGATGTTGGCCAGTGGGCGCGGTGGCGACAGCGTCGTCTTCACCGCCGGATCGGTGAGATAGAGCTGATGCATGGCCTGCAGATAGCCGCGGATGGTGGAGGCGCGAAACGGCATGGCACCGTCGACCCAAGCACCGACCCAGGCCGGACGGCCACGCTCGATGTCGCGGCCGAAGCCGGGCGGGATCTCGATCGCGGCGTCGATGGTGCCGCTCTGCAGCCGCTTTTCCAGATCGGCATAGTCGATGAGCGTGGGCCGCTCCACGAAATACGATGAACCCCGCAGTTCCTCAAGATAAGCGCGGCTTTCGTGGCTTTGGTCGCGGTCGAGTGCAGCGAACGTCAAATTGTTGACATCGGTCGAGATGCCGAAGCCGAACACCAGCATCAATAGCGCCGTGCCGAAGAGCGCGAAGACGAGCCGGATCGGATCTCGTATGAGTTCGATACTTTCTCGGATCGTGTAGGCGAAAAGCCGCCGTGGGCTGAACGACCTCCGGGGTAGCGACAACGGTTGCGCATACGGAGCCGCTGCAGGAGTCGGAGCGATATCGAGGGTCGACGATGTCCGTGCCCCGGTCGCCTCCTCGAGATAGGCGATGAAGGCATCCTCCAGCGTTGCGGCGCCGCGCGCCTTGACGAGGTTTGCCGGCGTATCGGTCGCTAGCACTCGTCCGGCATCCATCAGCGAGATACGGTCGCAGCGTTCGGCTTCGTTCATGAAATGAGTTGAAACGAATATCGTAACGCCCTTGTTGCGCGACAGATCGAGCAAGAGTTCCCAGAACCGGTCGCGTGCCAAAGGGTCGACACCCGAGGTCGGCTCGTCGAGGATAAGCATTTCCGGTTCGTGCACGATCGCAACGGCCAGCGACAGCCGCTGGCGAATACCCAATGGCAAGTCCGAAGCACGCTGTTCGAGATGTTCGGCCAGACCGAATTGTTCGGTTAGTTCGGCGACCCGGGCCTTCGCCTTCCCCGCCGGAAGGTGGAATAGTCGCGCGTGAAGATCAAGATTTTGCCGGACAGTCAGCTCGGTATAGAGCGAAAACGACTGCGACATGTAACCGACGCGGCTGCGTGTATGGATGTCATGGGCGTCGGGTGGCCCGCCGAACAGCAGGGCTTCGCCGCCACTCGGTGGCTGCAGTCCCGTTAGCATCTTCATGGTGGTGGTCTTGCCGCAACCGTTCGAGCCGACAAAGCCGAAGATCTCGCCACGGTCGATGGTGAAGCTGACCTGATTCACAGCGGTAAAGTCGCCGAACCGGCAGGTGAGATTGCGTGCGATGATGACCGGATCGGCGTCGGCGAGCGTTCGTGGCGGTATTTGCAGTTTGCCCCGGCCAGCCCGTAGCTGCTCCGGCAGCAGCGCGATGAAAGCTTCTTCAACGGTCGCCCCACCTGTGTGCGCCTTAATATCGGCAGGCGATCCGGCGGCCAGGATCCGCCCGGCGTTCATAGCCACGAGCGTATCGAAGCGTTCGGCCTCTTCCATATAGGCGGTCGCAATCAAGACGGTCATGCTGGTGCGGCGTGAACGAATGCGATCGATCAGCTGCCAGAACTGGCGCCGCGACAATGGATCGACGCCGGTGGTCGGCTCGTCCAGGATCAAAAGGTCCGGATCGTGAATGAGGGCGCAACACAGCCCGAGCTTCTGCCGCATGCCACCCGACAGCTTTTTCGCCGGGCGATCGGAAAACGGCGCGAGTCCGGTACTGTCGAGCAACTCGCCAATGCGCCACTGGCGCTCGGCGTGCGATTGCCCAAAAAGACGCGCAAAGAATTCGATGTTTTCGGCGACGCTGAGGTCGGGATAGAGGTTCTTACCCAGGCCCTGCGGCATATAAGCGACGCGCGAGCAAATGGCGGTGCGGTGGGCCGGCTGCGCTATGTCGCCGTCGAGGACGAACACGCGGCCCAATTGGATCAGTCGCGCGCCCGCAACTATGCTCAACAAGGTCGATTTGCCGACGCCGTCGGGCCCGATCAAGCCTACGGTTCCACCGGCGGGAAGATCGAGGCTGACCCCATCGAGCGCCATCGTGCGCCCATAACGCTGGGTGACGCTCTCCAGGCGCGCGACTGGCCTGGCAAGGCCGATCATTGGGTGGTTGGTCCCTGCAGGTTACCCGGCCACTTCGCCGTGGCATCGGTCAGGACGTAAGCGACTCCCGGGAGCCCACTGCGCACCGCCTCGGCGCGGGTTTTCAGCAGTTCCTGATCGACCCGCACTCTGATGCGGAACATCAGCTTGTCGCGCTCGCTCTGCGTCTCAACCGATTTTGGCGTGAACTGCGCCTGCGTAGAGATGAACGAGACTTTGGCCGAGATCGGATGGGTCGGATAGGCGTCGAGCACAATGCGCGCGTCGGCGCCGAACTTCACTTTACCTGCCGCTTCGGTCGGCAAATAGATGTCCATGTAGACATACGACGTGTCGAGCATGGCAAAAACCTTGCCGCCGGCCGGCAGCACCTCGCCGATATTGGCGATACGGTACTGGATACGGCCGTCGCGCGGTGCCACCAGCGTGTTGTCGTCAATCTCGACCGTGTAAAGCTCAACGTCGTGGCTCGCCGCGTCGCGTGCGCGTTCGGCCTGCGTCACCCGAGCCTGCCCAGCCGTCAACAACGCATTGGCACCATTGAGTTGCTGCTGGCGCTGATCGAGTACCTCTTTGGTCTGGAAGCCTTTCTGCACTAGCTGTGAAGCGCGATCGAATTCTTGCTGGGCCAGCAGCGCCATGCTGCTGAGTTGTGTCACGTTGGCATTGGCTTCCTCGATGGCACGCTGCGCCTGCTGCATCTGCGCTTGAGCCTTCCTTAGCGAGGCTTCGAGATCGCGCGTGTCCATGCGCGCGACGACTTGGCCAGCTTTCACCAGATCGCCTTCGTCGGCCAGCATTTCGGCGATGCGACCCGCATATTTGGTGTCGATGTCAATTTCGTCGGCTTCGAGCCGGCCGTTGCCGGAAGCAATGCCGGCCGGCAATGGCGGGTGCAGCCGTTGCCATCCGTAGTAGGCAGCGCCGCCCCCGGCGAGCAGCACAAGTGCGAGCAGGGCACGCAGCCACCATCGACGGGCAGGAACCCGCGTCGCCAGCGGAACCGGTAAGGTCGTCCCGGTTCGCGCCGGAACAACGTGGTCCGTTGTGGATAGCCGGTTATGGAGCGCGCTTTCGGGTGCGCGAGGCCATGCCGCGGACGTCGTTTTGCCGTCCTGTTCCATTGCAAGTCACCGTCGTCGCCCCTCTAGGTTTCTGAACCGATTAACATCGGCGCGCGCGCCGCGTCTTGACATAGCTCAATGCCCCGTGCCTGCGACGACACCGACGCAAGGATCTTGGGCTTCCATATAAAGTCGTGACTCGCAGCGTCTGCGGCGCTGTCGGACGAGCGATCACGGTACGACGATGACGACGCACGATGCCAGGCTGCAAAGCTTCTGCGAGACGCTGCCGAGCAGCAACCCGGAAAGCTGCCCGCGGCCGCGCCGCCCGACCACGACTGCATCAATGTTATCGAGCCTGATGGCTTCGATGATTTTTTGCGCTGGATCGCCCCACGCAAGGAGAGTCTTGACCGACGTGACGCCGGCCCGTCGCGCCCGTTGCTCGGCTCCGTGGAGCGTTTGCTGCGCCAGCGTCTCGGCGACGTCGCCTATTCCTTCGAGCTGCGCGAATTGGCGAAATTGTTTTTGCTCCGTCTCGGTGAGAGCGACGCCGACGGTGACGATCGTCAGCGTTCCGTTCACTGCCAGCACAAGCTTTGCGGCAGTGTCGATCGCGCGGTTTGCGACCTCAGATCCGTCCGTCGCTACCAGGATGTTCCGCATTTGTGTTTTCCTCGGACTAAAATCTACCGTCCGCCAAGCCCGGAAATTGGCGCTTGAACACTGAGCCATCGAACGCAGACTGTTTCATGTCGCTGCCTTTAGCCCATTTGCCCTGTTGTCGGCGTCGCTGGAAATTGCAACAACTTGCCACGTTTTTGCGCTCGTGACGCCCACACCGTTTTTGAGTGCCGGATCAGTGGCCCTGGCACATTGATTTGGGTCAATTGCGTGCCATTCCGCTGACTGATCACACAGTCAGGCCGTCGGCGGGTTATGTGCGGAGCTATGCTCTGATGATCGTACCCGTCCCGCCTGACACCATTGCCGCCGCGTCTGCGATCGCGCCGGTCGCGGGCATGCGTCCGATCCGTTCCGCAAATCGGCAGGCGGCTCGACCTTCGGCGCCATCGCGCCACTCTCGAACCAGGACGCGTGAAGCGCCGCCGGCGTGATCTCGCCGATCGGCCGGCTGCCGGATATTGCCGGCCATGCCGCTTGATCTCAATAAGCCGATCGTGCGGGCGTGCTACGGATTTTGCTGAAGCGGGCGAGCCGAGACTCTCGGCTTTGGTCGACGTCTTCTTGGACAAGATTCGCAAGCACTAGGAGCCGCCGATGCCCGGGTTCTATTCCCGTAGGAAGCGCCAGGCGGCTCATTATGCTCGCGATTTTGCCGCCTCGCGGTCAGACAATCGTAAACTCGAAGTTTCCAACGCCGACGCTGCCTTTATCGTCGGCGATCTGGACCGTTATCCGGTGATGCCCCGCAGGGAGTTGAGCGTTGTCGGCGGATATCCCGGCCGCACTGAGTTTCGCGTGCGCAACTATTCGGCTGGTTATATCCAATCCCAAAGAGCCGTATGTGACCCTAAAGCTGTTCAAATCGATTGCCGTGCCAGCATGGGGATGAAAGCTGGCGCGAATGGTGACCGGCGATTTTATCGGTTTCGTCGTGTCGGGTTGCTCTACCGTAATCGTCGGCGGTGACGGCCCCAGCGTTCTGCTGACTGAAGGCGAAATCATTTCAGTTTGAGGAGTCGATTTTTCCCTCGCGAATTCCTCGTCGGTGATCAGCGACCATGAATCTGCGCGAGAAACCGAAACACATGATGAGGCGATGGCGCCAAGAATGAGTGTTCTTCGGTACATGGGTCATTCCTCGCCATTGTCGAGCGAGATACGCACGGGCAGGTTCTCTCAGGCGGCATGTCTCGCGAAGCACGACAATTGGTCGGGCGGGAAAGATGTTTGCAAACACGACGACCGAAATCAAGGCGTCGAGGCCGACCGAGGTCGCTGGACTCAAGAACGGGCACGGCAAATTTTGGCGTGCCCGTTTTGCCGCGATGTCGATACGGGTCGGAGGGTAACTGGATAACTGCGAACCCGCGCCGCCGGTTCGAAAAGCCAGCAACGGAGACCGTGGCGCCCGCACCGTACCGGACAATTCAAATCGGCCATCGCCCCCCAAATCTGGCTGCGGCGGCAATCGGATAGCCAACGCAGTAGTGGATTTATCGCTTTGATAAATCTTGCATATTTGGCGCGGCTGACGGTAAGGTGATGAGGGCAATCGGCCGGCCTTCGCGCGCGATCGTGGTAACGGAATTTCTACGCCCAACGCTCGGCGAAGCTCGCCGCATAAAGCGCTGCAACAATCGTGCGGGAAATGTAATATTGGCTCGTCGCGGCGCTCAATCATCCAACTTTCGCCGGTCGCCCGGTCGCCCGCCCGAGGAGCACAGACGAAGTCCGCCAAAATGGGTTTTCTGTTCGAGATTGCCTGGACGCACGTCAGCAGCCGAATCCGTCAAACGTTCATTGGCGTTCTTGGCGTTGCGACGGGCGTTGGGTTCACCATCATGATGTCCGGCCTGATGCAGGGCGGGCAGCGCGACTTCATCCACATGCTGATCGACACCATGCCGCATGTCACCGTGACCGATGAGCGGACGTCGACCGCAGGGCAGCCGGCGGAGCAGGCCTATGGCGCCGTACAGGTTGACAATCGAGCCGGCGTGGAAAGACGCAACGGCATCAAGAATCCCAATCAAGTGATATCGTCGCTGCGAACCTGGGTGCCGGGCGCAATCGCCCCATCGCTCAAAATATCCGCGATGATCAATGTCTCGCAGCAGCGCTTCGGCGTTAATCTCACCGGCATAGACCCGCAGCAGGAAGTGCACGTCTCCAAGCTTGCCGGCCAAATGCGCGAGGGATCGCTCAACGACCTCTATCGCGCTTCGAACGCCTCGGTGATCGGCGAGACGTTGGCGACCAAGCTGGGCGCCAGAGTCGGCAGCAATGTGACCCTGTCGACCGGCGAGGGGATTGCGGTTTCGGGGCCCGTCGTCGGTATTTTCCGGTTCGGCATTCGCGACATCGACGATGGCCAGATCTATGTGCTGACGCGTACCGCCCAGGTGCTCGGCGCCCGCCCGACGGTCATCAATGAAATGCGAGTGCGGCTCGACGATGCGCTCGCGGCGCGCGACGTTGCCAGTCAGATCGAGGCACAGGTCGGATATCGCTCCATATCGTGGCAGGAAGCCAACGCGGATCTGCTTTCCGCTTTCAAAATACGCGATTTCATCATGATGCTCGTCATGGCCGCGATGTTGCTGGTGTCGACGTTCGCGATCTACAGCATCATCTCGACGATCACCAACGAAAAGCGGCATGACATTGCGATCATGAAGTCGCTCGGCATCCGGGAGCGTCTGGTCCAGTCGATCTTCATCATCGAATCGATCATGATCGGCACGGTCGGTGTCCTCGCCGGATCGGCGCTCGGATACTTTCTGTGTCTGTCGATTTCGCAAATCACGTTCACGAATCCGTTCACGGGCAACAAGCAGCCGGTCCCGATCTACTTTACGCCGACGCATTACGTCATCGTCGCCGTGATTTCGCTGCTTTGCTGCGCCGTCGCGGCGCTGCTGCCGTCGTGGAAGGCGACGCGCGTCCACCCCGTCGACATCATCCGCGGTGCATCGTGACGTCGGTTGCCGTTCAAGCAGCTGGTCTGGTCAAGCGCGTCGAAGGGGCCGTATCGGCGACGCTCGTCAACGGCATCGATCTTCAGGTCAAGGAGGGCGAGTTTGTCGCCATCACCGGTCCGTCCGGCTCCGGAAAGTCGTCCTTGCTCTACCTCATGGGTTTGCTGGACGCGCCGACCGAAGGCGAGCTCTATATCTGCGGACAGGCCACCTCTCGCCTTTCGGATTCGCAGAAGGCCCAGCTCCGGCTGTCGACCATAGGATTTGTCTTCCAGTTCCATTTTCTGCTGCCGGAATTCCCCGCACTCAACAACGTCCTCTTGCCGATGCGCGCGCTCGGCCGGCTGTCGCAAGCGGAGATGCGTGCCAAGGCCACCGCCTTGCTCCAGTCGTTGGGGCTCGATGCCGCCATTAACAAGCTGCCGAACCAACTGTCCGGCGGGCAACGCCAAAGAGTGGCGATCGCGCGCGCCTTGGCCAACAACCCACAAATCATCATCGCCGACGAGCCGACGGGGAATCTCGATTCAGTCTCGACCGATCAGGTGTTTTCGATTCTACGCGACGTGGCGCGGCAAAACAGGACCGTTATCGTCGTGACGCATGACCTCGGATTGGCGGCCCGCGCCGACCGAACCATACGCATTGTCGATGGCAAGATCGCGGAAGCTTGCGAGACGGAAGAGGCCAAAGGATAATGACGCTGGGGCGCTCGCCAAATCGACAGACCGGGTCACGCTCCAAGCACGGCCACAGGGCCGCAGAGGAGCCGAAATGAGCCGTCGCATTGCAGTGCTGATGACCGGCATCGTGGCAGTCGCGCTGGGCGCCGCAGCGTATTATTTTTATTTCGATCGAACCCCGGTCGTGAAAGTGACCGCCGCGGCCGTCGGTTCGGTTTCGGAGACCGTTTACGGCAGCGGGACGGTGGAACCGGTGCAATGGGCAAAGGTGGTGCCGCTGGCGCGGCGGCGTTTGGTCCAACTGTGCCGTTGCGAGGGCCTGACGGTAAAGAAGGGCCAGGTGCTGGGACAGCAGGACGACGCCGAGGAACACTCGCAGCTCGATGAGCTGAATACCAAGCACGAGCAACTGGTCCGGGATCTGCAACGCGCAGAGGACGACCACAAACACAACAGGATCTCCGACGCCGAGTACGAACATCGTCAAACCGCCGTCAATGAATCGCAGGCGCAGATTGCCGCGCAAAAGGCGCGGTTGGATGCGCTGGTCTTTCGCTCTCCGATGGACGGAATGGTGCTGCGGCGCGACAGCGAAGTCGGCGAGATCGTCGGCCCCACGGAAGTATTGTTCTGGGTAGGCAATCCGACGCCGTTGCAAGTTGTCGCCGAGATCAACGAGGAGGAGATCACCAAGATCGCGGTTGGGCAGGTTGCGTATCTGGCCAATGACGCGTTTTCCGGCCAGTCGCTGCGCGCGAGCGTCTCGCAAATCACGCCGAAAGGCGATCCGACAAAGCACACGTTTCGCGTCTATCTGGCGCTGCCGGTGGATTCGCCATTGCGAATAGGCATGACGGTCGAGATCAATATCGTGTTCAGGGAAAAGCAGGACGCGATCCTGGTGCCAAATGAGGCGGTGGCAAATAACGCGATCGAGGTGGTCGAGGACGGCCGGATACGGCGCGTGCCCGTTTCACTGGGGGTTCACGGTTCGCGCAGTGTCGAAGTCATTGGCGATGTCTCGCCCGGAGCACTCGTTGTGACGCCGGCGCGAATCGATTTGCGGACCGGCAGCCGCGTACGCAGCGACAAGCCGACGGCACTGGCTTCGGACGCAACGAAGAGCAGCGCTCAGCCCTCGGCGGACGACAGCGCAAGCTCGATGTCCAGCGGGCTCGATCTGGCGGCAAGAAGCGTGGATATGGCCATTTCCGGCGCGCTCACCGCGCACATGCAATCGATCGTCAATGACGCGCGCAAGGACGCTTCCCGCAACTGACGTCCCGCGGAGCGGAACGCGCGTGTGCCGAATGGCCCACCGCAAGGTCTCAATGGATGCCGTACCGGTCGAACTGATCCTTGATCTTCGGATCGATCGACTGAGCAGAGTCCATATCGGCGCCGCTCGCGGTCTTGTTGCCGAGATGCATGTTCGCGATACCGCGGCCATAGAGCGACGACGCGAGCTTGGGCTTTAACCGTAACGCGGCGTTGAAGTCCGAGACCGCGCGGTCGAAGCGGCCGAGCTTGAGATTGGCAAGACCGCGGCTGTCGAGGGCATCGGCGTAGTCCGGCTGAAGTTCGATGGCTTTGTTGCAATCCGCCACCGCCGTGTCGGTCTGGCCGAGCATCACGCGTGCCCAGCACCGATTGTTGAAGGCCCGGGAATTCTTCGAGTCGAGCAAGATCGCCTTGCTGAGATCCTGATCCGCAAGCGCGTATTCGCCCCGCTGCACGAGGATGCTGCCGCGCCTGACATAGGCGTCCGTGTTGTTGGAGTCCCGGTCGATATCCTTGCTGAGCCGATCGTAATCGGCGCCTCGTGGGCTCTCCGCGCCGGTGACAACAAGCCGTTCGCTATTGGCTGGTGCGGATTGGGTCGGCTGCCCCGCTTGTGGCGCTTGCGACGAGGACGATCGGGCGCCGGGCGAAGCAAGGATCGATTGCGCCTGCTTGCGCCCCTCGGCAATGTCATTGTCCGACATCCTGCCGATCAGCACATCCAGGAGCTGCCGCGCGCCGTTGCGCGTCTCGGGCAGGTCCGCGCTCGCCGCGGCGACGAACGTCCATTTGTAGGCTTCGACGTAGTTCCTCGTCACACCTCTGCCGATTGCATAGGACGCACCGACAATGATGCGGGCTTCGGAATTGCCGTGTTCGGCCGCGCGCAAGAACCAGCGGAACGCCTCGGTGTCGGAGAGTGAAACGCCGACGCCGGCCGAATAGAGGGCGCCCATGTAGAATTCGGCTTTGACGTCGCCGTTTTTTGCCGCCTGAAGGTACCGGTTCGCCATGCTGACGTCGGCGGACTGTTCGGCCGCGCGCGACGCCTCGGCGCTGGCCGACAGCCAAAGGAGCGAGCACACGATTGCCTTCAATGCGGCCGAGCAGGTGCGCTGGACTTTCGGATATTTGACTTTCGTCACGATCCGCAGCGCCTCCCCCTGCGCCTCTCGGCAATCGTTTGGCAGTGTAGCCAACGATGGCGAACGGAGAAAGACCAAGGTTGCCGCAGCCTGGCGTCGCGCCATTGTCTCAGGCGTGCCACGTCAAGGAGCGTCGTCGCTTATCGAAGTTAATTGGGCCCGTAGCCACGGCGTGAACCGTCGGGGTTGTAGCCGCCGCGGCCTCTGCCATGAAAGCCTTGTCCGGATGCCACCGCCGGCCCGTTGTTGCCGCAAATGATCTTGCCGCCAAGCCCATGACCGCCGGCCATCCCGCGGACCGCATAACAGCCAGCCGGTACCCTCTCGCAGCCGTTCGGACCACAGGTCGTCATCCCGCCGGGGGTGATTTGTCGACTACGGTCATTGGGGTCGTACGGCACGGCGCCCGGCTTGTTGGTTTCGGCTGGAGCGGGCGCGCTCTTTTGGTCAGGCAGATTTGCGGTTTTCTTTGGCGCTTTGGCGCAATCGCCGTTGTCGTCGAGCGCGGCGCCCGAGGGACAGGTCTTGGCCACGCACTGGCCGTTGCGCTCGACTTCGCGCGCACCGCATTGCAGTGGACAGACACGGTCGCTTTTGCCGCGCAGCGTGCCGAGCAGGTCCTTGTTGGGATCGGTCGGCACCGCGGAGAGCTTGGCGTATTTCGCAAACTGGGCGAGCGAAGATATCGTCTCGACGCTGGTCCATTGGTCGTCGAGCGCGCCCGAATAGCAGCCGAGGCGGTGCAGCTCGTTCTTGATCGCGACCACCAAGGCGCTGGCCAAGAGCGTGTCGGCCGGTTGCGCCGACGCAGTCGTGGGCGAGGGCGCGGTCGGCGGCGTCAGCATTGCGAGCCGCTCCCTCTCGGCTTGCTCCTTGGCCAAGCGGTCCTTCTCAGCTTGCTCCTTGGCGACGCGATCCTTCTCAGCCTGTTCGGCGAGCCGGGCACGCTCGGCCGCCAGCCGCTGCTGCTCGGCTTGCTCCTTGGCCAAGCGATCCTTCTCGGCTTGCTCCTTGGCCAAGCGATCCTTCTCGGCCTGCTCCTTGGCGAGCCGCTCCTTCTCGGCCTGCTCGGCCGCGACCCGGGCACGCTCGGCCGCCAGCCGCTGCTGCTCGGCTTGCTCCTTGGTGGCGCGCTCCTTCTCGGCCTGCTCGGCGCGCTCGATCGCCGCCAGGCTCTCCCGCGCCAGATTGGCGTAAAATCCGTTCGGGTATTGCTCCAGGAACATCTGCCACGCGCGCTTGGTCCCGAGCTTCTCGACGCGCGCATAGTCCTGCCGCTCGCCACCCTGATCGACCGCCTGTGGCGCCTGCGGCGGCTGCTCCGGCGTAGGCACGATCGCGATATTGGCGCCGCCCAACGAGCCATAGACGAACGGCTCCTGCCGGTTGGCCGTCGCCTTGAGCACCTCGTCGCGAACCCGCCCAAGCGCCAGGCGCACGTCAAGCCCAGGCGCAAACAGATTGTTGAGCAAGGCCGCCGTAAACGGGCTGTGGTCGGTCTGACCGTCGTCCGCCGACGCCCCCGATTTGGCCGCATAGGCAATCAGCGTGTTGCTGGTGGTCGGCTCGACCGTCGCCAATCCGGAATACACGCCACGCAGCGCCGCCGAACGCTGCTGCTGCATCTTGCGCACAAACGGATCGTCCCGGCACGCATCGAGAATCACCAGACGAAGCTTCTTGGCCCCGTCCAGCGACGTCAGCAGCCGGTCGAGCGTAATCGCCTCGTCGTCGGCGTCGCGGTCGCTGGCAAGCTTGGCATCCGCCGGCACCAGGTAGTTGACCCCGTGGATCTCGATGCCGTGGCCGGCAAAGTAGATCACCGCAATGTCGGCCCCGCTCGCGGCATCCTCGAACTGCCGGATCGCCCGCTTGAACTGCAGATTGCCGGTGTCGTAGAGCGCGCTGACAACGTCGAACCCGGACTTCTGGAACATCGCCGCCATGGCGCGGGCGTCGCGTGCCGGATTGGGCAGCATCGGAGCGTTCTGGTAGGCCGATACGCCAACCACCAGGGCCACGCGCTTGTCGGCCCGCGCCCCAATCGCCGAGGCCAGCAATATCAGCCCACAAAGCAGAACCGTTCCAACGGCCCTGGTCATGCCATGCCCCAAGCGCAATGCACGAAAATTATACCATCTGCCGGCCGCCGCCCACGGGGAATCACATAAAATATTTTTCGCAGAACAAGCTCCGACTTGCGTCTGCCACAGCCGTCCCGTCAGGGAGTGCGCGCCAATAAAGCAGACGGACCGTCCATGCTGGTGCGGCGAGCCGCCCAGAGCTACAATCATTGCGGCGCCGGATACCGTCTCCTGTGGTGACTCGTTGTCTCGATCTTTTCGCGAAACACAATCGACCGTGCGGCGGCTTGGTCGCATTCTCTAGGCGATTTGATCTAAATCGCCACGGCCAACGAGCAAAGGGAAAATACGGTTCAAGGTAAAGACCAATGAGAGATCCAACGCGTCGCGCCAAACTCGCAAGCAAGTCCTGCATCAAGCCGCAATGGATACTTGTCGCGAGTGCATTACTGCTCGGAGCCCACGCGGCGTGCGCTCAAGGGGGCAGCACCGGAGGAACGATTGGCGAACCGAGCAAATCCATTTCTTCGGGGCAGGACGACAGTGCCAGAGCCGGCCCGGCCAAGAAGCCCAAGCCAAGCGGGGGCGCATCGAGCGCATCGGGCTCATTGACGGCCAGCGGCACATGGAATGGCGTAAGCACGGGCGGCTGCATTCCCAATTGGAGTTGGACGCTCCAGATCACCAGTGAAGGCTCCATATCCGGTAGCGGTGCCACCGGACACGTCGGACGAGGTGGTAGCGGCAGCGGCATCATGACAGTGCTGGGCACGGCCTATCACTTTGTCGGGCACTTTGGATCGAGCACGGCATCCGGAACGTGGAAGCGAACCGATGGCTGCTCCGGCAGGTGGACCGGCACCAAATCCTGATCCTCGACTGTCCGGCGCTGGCGCGTGTTGCGCAGCGGCTCCTAGTCCTGCGCACTGTCGGCGCAGCCGGACGTGACGACGGCACAGGACTTGCCATGTTTGCCGCACTCCGCAAGCGCCGCGACTTTGGCCGCACTAACGCTTTCGCGCGCCATGATCGCCCAGCCCGTCGTCGAATAAGCGAAGACGCCGCAGTTGGTGCCGAAGAAGCTGATCTCAACCGAGCAGCTCTTGGCATCGCCACACGATTTGCGAGCGGCTTCCACCGCCGCCTTGCGCGTGGTTTCGTTCCAGGATTTGCCCCACTTGCCGGTATCCTTGCTGAAGACGATCGCACCCCACGGCTTGAGATCGCCCAGTTCGCGCAAGCGTTGCAACAAGCCCATTGTCGCAATACCGGTCTGAGGCAGATTGATCTGCTGCTGGAATTTTCGGATCGCGTCGCGGGTGCTGTCGGTGAATGGACCAGCAAGCGGTCCCGGATCGAAGTTCAATTCATAAAGCCGATCGCGAAATTCGTTGAGGGTGACAGGATCGCTGATCGGAACCAAACTGTCGGGCGCCGGCGGAGCCGGCGAAGCCGAGGCTTGGGCAGGCAGCGGAGCTGACGGCGGTGGAGCGGGCTGCGAAGCAGTGCCGGGTGGGGCGGGCGAGGGCTTCGGCGGCGGCGTCAATTTTGCCAGTCGGTCTTTCTCCGCCTGCTCCTTGGCGATGCGCTCCCGCTCGGCCAGCTCTTGGACCAAGCGATCCTTTTCGGCCTGCTCGGCACGCTCGATCGCCGCCAGGCTCTCCCGCGCCAGGTCGGCATAAAATCCGTTCGGGTATTGCTCGAGGAATTTTTGCCAGGCGCGCTTGGTCCCGATCCTCTCGACGCGTACATAGTCCCCTCTTTCACCCTCCTGATCGGTGGCCGCCTGCGGCGGCTGCTCCGGCGTGGGTACGATCGCGATATTGGCGCCGCCCAGCGAGCCATAGACAAACGGCTCCTGCCGGTTGGCGGTCGCCTTGAGCACCTCGTCGCGAACCCGCCCAAGCGCCAGGCGCACGTCAAGCCCAGGCGCAAACAGATTGTTGAGCAAGGCCGCCGTAAACGGGCTGTGGTCGGTCTGACCGTCGTCCGCCGATGCCCCCGATTTGGCCGCATAGGCAATCAGCGTGTTGCTGGTGGTCGGCTCGACCGTCGCCAATCCGGAATACACGCCACGCAGCGCCGCCGAACGCTGCTGCTGCATCTTGCGCACAAACGGATCGTCCCGGCACGCATCGAGAATCACCAGACGAAGCTTCTTGGCCCCGTCCAGCGACGTCAGCAGCCGGTCGAGCGTAATCGCCTCGTCGTCGGCGTCGCGGTCGCTGGCAAGCTTGGCATCCGCCGGCACCAGGTAGTTGACCCCGTGGATCTCGATGCCGTGGCCGGCAAAGTAGATCACCGCAATGTCGGCCCCGCTCGCGGCATCCTCGAACTGCCGGATCGCCCGCTTGAACTGCAGATTGCCGGTGTCGTAGAGCGCGCTGACAACGTCGAACCCGGACTTCTGGAACATCGCCGCCATGGCGCGGGCGTCGCGTGCCGGATTGGGCAGCATCGGAGCGTTCTGGTAGGCCGATACGCCAACCACCAGGGCCACGCGCTTGTCGGCCCGCGCCCCAATCGCCGAGGCCAGCAATATCAGCCCACAAAGCAGAACCGTTCCAACGGCCCTGGTCATGCCATGCCCTCGAGAAGCCTCTAGGGATTATACTATTTGTCGGCCGGATCGCCGAACTGGGTCGGTCCTCGACAATTCAATTTTTCGCCAGTCCGCTGTGTTGACAGAAGCGCCCGATGAAGGTTCCCGTTTGCATGCACCGGCTCAGCTCGCGAGAGCAAATGGGGCAATTGGTATTGCCGAGCGAGGCGCATTTTCGCAGACAGCCATTATAGGCTTGCGAACAGGACGTTGCGTTGCATTGCCCGAGGACACCCGAGCCGCCCTTGTTTGGGCTCGGCTGCGGCTCCGGTGAGCTCTTTTGGTCAGGCAGATTTGCGGTTTTCTTTGGCGCTTTGGCGCAATCGCCGTTGTCGTCGAGCGCGGCGCCCGAGGGACAGGTCTTGGCCACGCACTGGCCGTTGCGCTCGACTTCA
>Ga0335081_10003694_pt1 | contig 24075 bp, 23 predicted proteins | sample Lox_Sample_35_FD_206713 | JGI IMG/M metagenome (GOLD analysis project Ga0335081, IMG submission 206713) | Soil microbial communities from Loxahatchee National Wildlife Refuge, Florida, United States - Lox_Sample_3.5 | ecosystem: Environmental > Terrestrial > Soil > Wetlands | place: USA...
AGGACCTGCAGTCGCAGACTCTGCATCCAAGGTGGCGAGTTCAGGCTTCGAATCTTTGAGGTCGGATGGGCCGCTTTGCGTTGCCGTCGCAACTACACGTCTGGAAATTTCGCTCAGCCGGTCCTCTTCTTCAGGCTTTAGCGCTGCGAGCATAAGTTCCGCCAGCAGCTTCAGACTGCGAACGTCACTATCATTAAAACCATAAGGCTCAGAGGAAAACGCCTCCAGCAGTCCGACGACCGTATCGATCGCGGCGATCGGCACCGCAACCATCGAACGCACACCGAGCCGTCGGCACGCCTCAACATTGACTCGCGGATCCGCCTCCGAGTCATCGCAACACACAATTTGGCCGGAAACCAGGCAGGCCCCGGAAAAACCGGAATTCGGGTTGATGCGAACTCCTGCATCCGGCGCAATTTCCCCGGAAGATCCGCGACAAACGATCGCTTCCCCTTCTGCTAGTGCGATGGCCACGCCGTCGGCTCCGGTGATCGCCCGGGCCCGCTCGGCCACGAGCTGAAGAACCTCATCCAGCACGAAATGCTCAACCCCAGGGCTGCGCTTCGATCCATTCTCCGACTCTTTGGCACGACGACATCGCGCCTGCTCCTGAAGGGCGGAAAAGGCCAGCAAGGCCTGCAGGGCATCTTGACCCGGAGGTGCAACCGGTCGGTATGGTCCTGAGCCGGCGAGAGGCAAACCTACCAGCGGGTTCATTGGTTTAAAGTTCGCCTTACTGGTTGCGCTCATGCAATGTGGAAAAGCTGTGGATCGCCCGTATTGTAATTACGTCAGCTGTAACCGATTGTCAATTCGCCACTTGTATTAGTCGGATGCAGGGCCTTCTGAGCTCGGCGGCAGAATAAAGCGGCGCTTAGAGCTAAGTTACCCGTAATACGACGCGTTCACAACAGCTCGCTTCGCACCAAGGGCCTAGGAGGATAACCCTTTGGTAACGAATCAATTGCGTCCATTTCAGATTTGCTTTTCGTCGCCAAACACCATGCGGCGCAGCGTTAGTCCATTTTGGGGGGCATATCCCGCCTGGTCGTTATCGAAATACACGTAAATCGCCTTCAGATGCCTCGCCCAGCCCTCAATCTGTTGCGCCCAGTGCCTGAGAAGCGAATCCGGGTAGCTCCCCTGATATTTGTGCGTCGATGGGCCATGCAGGCGCACATACGCAAAATCTGCCGTCACTTTCACTGGCGAGCGATATCCGGCTAGCTCGTAAATACAGAATGCAGCATTGAACTTCTCAAGCATTTTTCCCACCTCCGTGCTCATCCACGATGGCTCTCGAAATTCAAAGGCGTATCGGTGCCGCTTCGGCAAAACGGTCAGTAACTCGCGTAAACGGTCCACGTTCACTCTCCACTTCGGTGGCAACTGAAACAAGAATGGCCCGAGCTTGTTGCCCAGGTGTTCAGCCCGCGGCAAAAGGTTCTCCAGCGCATTCACTGGATCTTTTAGCTTCTTGTTGTGAGTAATAAACCGGCTTGCCTTCACTGCAACAATAAACTTCGCGGGCGTCGCATCGCGCCAGCTCTCAAACGCTTCAACGGTAGGCAAGCGGTAGAAGCTGTTGTTCAGCTCCACCGTGTTGAAGCGCTGAATGTAGTAATCCAACATTTCCTTCTGTTTTGTTTTTTCCGGATAAAAAGGCCCTACCCAATGCTTGTAATGAAAACCGGACGTGCCAATGCGAATATCGCATTTCATAACGCAAAGTGACTCTGAGGACCGGCTGTTCGGCGAAAGAGGCAAATGCCAGAGCAATTGGACAGCTACGCGAGCAGGTACAGCACTTGGGAACTGCAGGCATTTGGGGAGTTCATTCTATGCGGCGCAATTCACCGCGCGCAGCTGCTCAGCCTTCCGGGCTGCCTCAACCGTTCGTTGGCAGAGTTGTAGCAGCAACTGCCACTGCCCTTCTCCTACACTTTGCCGGAAGCGCTTCTGGGCCCGCTCCCAATACGGCCAGGCTTCCGCCAGCGCCTGCCTGCCTTGGTCTGTCAAACTGTAGATCCGCTCCCCGTGTCTGGCGCCCACGCGCACCCTGATGAGTCCCTTCCTCCGTAATGCAGCCAGCCGTCGCGATAAGGTCTCCACCGCGATAGCGTGCTGGCGCGCAAACTGCCATTGCGCCAGCTCTCCTGCTTCAAAGATTGTCTTTAGGGCGGTGAACTGAGTGACTTTGAGCTCTGATGGCTCCAGAACCAGGTCATAAAACTGTGTGGCGGCGCGCGAAGCGCTGCGCAGCGCCGCGCACGCACAAACATCTTCCAGCGATGGGATTACCTCTCCATCCATTTCACGCTCCTTTTTTTGGCCTGAAATCAGGCTATGGATGTTACAACAGCAGCGTCAGAGAGGATGACGTTGCGGCGGCAACAGTTGCCCGCTTCCAGTTACACCCGTGCGCTGTATCTGGCGGCTACCTGCGAAATCTGCTGATGAGATAAAGCGCAACCGAAAGCACTATGCTAAGCAGAAGGGAAGTTGCCAGGGGGAAATAGAATGTCGTGTTCTTGCCGCGGTAAACAATGTCACCTGGAAGACGCCCGATCGGCAGATGAGCGCGGCCGGCAAGCAGGAAAACGATTCCCAGGAGAACCAGGAAGCCGCCCATGAGAACTAGCGCCTTGCCGAGATCAAAAATCATTTAAGAAATATTAGAACACGCAAAAGGTCGGAAGCGCAGAGCTTCGAGTCCAGGGATACTGAGGAACGCCGAACTTCTATGAGAATCAAAGTTGCGTGGTTCGGAAAAACAAGAGAGCCCGCCATTCAAAGCCTGACCGATGACTATATGAAGCGCATCGGCCGGTATGCGGATATCGAGGCCCTTCCCTTAAAAGATGAAGACGCGCTCCTCCCCACAAAAGCATCCGGAAGAAATTATCTGGTGCTGCTCGATTGGCGCGGCAAGCAGCTTTCCTCCGAAGAGCTGGCTACGTTTATCGACGACCATCAGCAGAGAAATCCTCTGCCCCTGCTGTTTGCCGTCGGCCCCGCAGACGGATTCGGCGATCGCGCCCGTCACAGCGCCGATTTCCTGCTTTCGCTGGGAAAAATGACGTTCGCACACGAACTGGCGCGCGTGATTCTGCTGGAGCAACTTTATCGCGCTTTCACAATTCTAAAAAAGCACCCATATCATCTTGGGCACTGAAAATTCTACAGCGATGTGGCCTGTACCTTCGTGATGTATCTGTCCTCGGCATTTCCGACTAGAGTTGTGTCACGCACTCATAAATCTCCCTAAGGATGGCCATGAAGAATCCGTTTGATGTTCTCCGCAGCAAGGAACAGGAACTAATCAAAGTAAAACGCGAAGTGGAAGCCCTCCGCATCACCGTTCGCCTGCTCGACGACAACGGCAGTTTTAGCACCAGTGTGCCCGCCATCGGTGAGCAGAAGATTGACGTCAAGCAGATGATCGAAATGCCGTAACTGCTTCGCCTCTTGCTGCTCTGGTTGGCCAGCAACTCTGATCCGGGTTTGTTCGGAACTTACATCGGCAGAGTGTGCGTGCCATTCTCTAGGATCCGCCTGCTCTCTGGCCCTCCAACCAGATACAATCGAGCCATCACTTCATGCAAGATATACGCCGCGGTCTGATCATCATCAACACCGGCCCGGGGAAGGGAAAAACCACGGCCGCCATGGGCACGGCATTGCGCGCAGTCGGCCAGGGCATGCGTGTTCTCATGCTGCAATTCCTCAAAGGCTCATGGCATTACGGCGAGCTCGACGCCGTGAAAGCCTTCGGAGACAAGTTCATGATGAAGCAGATGGGCCGCGGTTTCGTCAAAGTAGGCGCTGAGAAACCCGATCCCGAGGATGTTCGCATGGTCGAAGAAGCCTGGGCCGAGGCCGAGCGCGCTATCCAATCCGGCGAGTGGGACATGGTCATTCTCGACGAAATCAACTACGCCATTAGTTACAGCATGCTCGACCCATCCAAAGTCGCTGAAGCACTGAAGAAAAAGCCGGAAATGGTTCATGTGATACTGACGGGACGAAATGCTCATCCCACACTGATAGAATTGGCGGATACCGTCACTGAGATGCGCCAGGTAAAGCACGCCTACGAAAAGGGCGTACTGGCACAAAGAGGAATCGAGTACTGAAATTGAGTGATTTCAGATTGAATGATCAGGCAGTTCGTCGTTCTAGTCACTCAATGCCTAAGTCGCCCAATCACTAATTTCCTTTGACTTGGTTTAAACGACAATCCGGCGAGCTGGAGACCTCAGGCGAGAAAAAGGTTCGTACTGAGGGACTCTGGGTGAAATGCGAGGGCTGCCGCCAGATCATCTGGAAAAAAGATCTGGAGGACAACCTGAACGTCTGCCCCAAGTGCGACAGGCATTTTCGCATTGACGCACGGGCGCGTCTTGCCTTGCTGCTCGACGACAATCAATACGAAGTCTTTGACGCCAACCTCTCTTCCACCGACCCGCTGAAGTTTGTCGATCTTAAGTCGTACGCCTCGCGCCTCAAACAAGCCCAGGCCGATACCGGCCTCAAAGACGCGGTCATTAACGCCAAAGGCAAGCTCAACGGCCGTCCTGTTGTCGTGAGCGCTCTCGAATACTCATTTATCGGTGGCAGTATGGGCGCCGTCGTAGGAGAAGCGATCACGCGAGCCATCGAACAGGCTCACGATACGAAGCACCCCTTGATCATCGTCTCGGCATCCGGCGGGGCGCGCATGATGGAAGGCGTCATCAGCCTGATGCAGCTCGCCAAGATTTCCGCCGCTCTGGCTCAACTCGATGAGAGCCGCGTACCATTTATTTCCGTGCTGACCGATCCCACAACCGGCGGCGTGACCGCGTCGTTCGCAATGCTTGGCGATCTCAACATCGCCGAACCCGGCGCGCTGATCGGTTTTGCCGGCCCGCGCGTGATCGAGCAGACCATCCGGCAGAAACTCCCCGCCGGATTTCAGCGCAGTGAATTTCTCCTCGAACATGGCATGCTGGATGCCGTCGTTCCGAGAAAAGAACTTAAGCCTTATATCTCGCGCGCTCTCGATTTCATGACCGCAGCTGCATAATCCCGTCTCTAATCGCAGACATTCTCTTCCGGCCGGTGGGGTCCTGCGGTCCATTCCAGTTTGAATCGTACCCTCGATCTCCCCGTTCGCGCTTGCTCTTTCGCGCTTCCCTGCACTATTCTGGCAACCCGCTACAATGCTGCTAATCTTGTAAAGAGCCGAGGTTCTTTTCGGCCAAAAATGTCCTATCAGGCAGCAGTGGAACGCATGTATGCACTCGGTCACGAGCTGGCGCACGGCTCGGTGCGGAAGTTCGATCTGGGGCACATGCGCGTTCTGCTCGATGCGCTGCATAATCCTGAGCGGAAGTTCCCCAGCGTGCTTATTGCCGGGACCAACGGCAAAGGCTCGACCGCGGCGACATTAGCATCCATTCTCCAGGCATCGGGCGTGCGCGCAGGCCTCTATACCTCGCCCCATCTCGTCCGCATCAACGAACGCATTCAGATTGATCGCACTCAGATCAGCGACGTCGACTTCGCTCTTCTCCACGATGTAGTGGACCGCACCGCCGAGCGTCTGGTCGAGGAGCACGAACTGCCCTGGCATCCCAGTTTCTTCGAAATGCTGACTGCCATTGCATTCGAATATTTTGCGCAGCATAAAGTTGAGCTCGCCGTTCTGGAAGTAGGAATGGGCGGCCGCCTCGATGCGACCAATGTCGTAGAACCGCTGCTCAGTGTCATCACCGACATTTCGCTCGATCATCAGAAATTCCTTGGCAACACAGTCGCCGAGATCGCCGCCGAGAAAGCCGGAATCATTCACCAGCACGGCACGCTTGTAACCTTGCCGCAGCAGCCGGAAGCGAACCGTGTTATTGGTGAAGTCGCATTAAAAATGAACGCGCGCGGAGTCAGTGCAGTTCCTTACATGCCGCCGGTTTCCCCTGCCAGTCCCGGCCTCATGTCGCCCCACGATGTGATTTGTCGATACCCCCTCGAAGTCACGGACCAGCAGATCACAGTAGAGACCGCGCTCTTGGGCCGCCACCAGCTGAGAAACATCGCTTTGGCCATCGCCACTGCCAATGAACTTGCCACCCTCAGATTTCCAGTTACACCAGCGACCATCGAACGCGGCATTCGCGAGACGCGCTGGCCGGGACGCTTTCAGATCATTCCCGCCTCGGAAAAATCGCCGGAGTATGTTCTCGACGTCGCGCACAACCCGGCCGGAGCGTGGGCCCTGCGCTCGGCACTTTCGGCGCGTTACGATGAGAAACCGTTTACGCTCATTTTTGGCGCGATGCGCGATAAGGCCATTGCTGAAATGGCTGAGATTCTTTTCCCGTTGGCCCGGCACGTCATCATCACTCGAGCCGAAAACCCCAGGTCTGCCAGCTTTGAAGAGATCCGAGCCGCGGCATGCCGTATTCCGGTTGAACTGCTCGAGTCAGCCAATGTGAACACAGCAATCGAGGCGGCAAAATCGCTGAGTGGCGCCGAACAAGCTGTCGCGATAACCGGCTCCATCTACGTCGTTGGGGAGGCGATGCAGTTTCTAGGTCTGAAGCCGTGATTGGCAATGGCATCTAAACAACAGGTAGTAGATTGGCCCCATTGAACGCATCGTCGCCTGAAGTCGAAAACAGCGGGCCCTCTGCAATCGAGGACCGACCGTCTCGTGAATACCCGCCTCTCGCAGGGCGGAAATACGGCTGGGCCAGCCGCCTCCGTTCCTATTTTTTCTTTGATCCCCTCATCTGGAGTTACACCGTTCTTTTCGGGCCGTTCGCCGTCCTCGCTTCGTTGTTCGGCGACAAGGAGCGCACCTTGCACAATTTCGCGCGCCAATGGTCGAAGCTGATCATGAAAACCATCTTCTCGCCTGTGACAGTCGCCGGCCTCGAGAAAATTGATTTCAGCAAGCCTCATGTCTATGCTGTCAATCACGCTTCCGCGCTCGACATTCCAGTCCTCTATGCAAATCTCCCTTTTCAGTTCCGCATCGTCTTCAAGAAAGAACTGCTCTCTTATCCAATCATCGGCTGGCATTTGAAGCGCTCCGGTCAAATCTGCATTGATCAGCAGCAGCCCACGCGCTCAGTCGGCCAGATTCGCGCCGCGCTGAAAGACTTGAAGAACGGCTTGCCCCTAGTCATTTTTCCTGAGGGCGGGCGCACCCCGGACGGAGAGATCAAGCCCCTCCTGCCTGGCGCTTTCTATCTCGCAATTAAAGCCGGGGTGGACGTAATCCCCATAGCGCTGGTTGGAACCTACGAACTTCTGCCCATGAATACCTATCACATCAAGCCGCGCCCGCTAGCCATGCGTGTCGGTGAACCGATTTCAACAGCAGGGTGCGACCTTCGCCACATGGAAGAATTGTCAGCGCGAGTGCAAAAGGCGATCGAGCAACTTTATTCAAGTGTGAAACGAGAACCGCCAGTTGTTCAATGACCGCAAAACCCCTGCCGGATCTGACTCAGTTGAGCACTCCCGTTGTCAAAGCTTTGTCAAATTCCCCCGATTCGCTACTCGTTTCGAATAATTCAGTGATATAGTTCCAACGCCGTTCGGTGCACCGCTGTTTCCACGAGGTCAAGGGGGCAAGAAATGGGCAAATCCCACGCAATAAGAAGCTTACTGAATTTGGCAGCTGTGTTCGTCGCTTGTGCAATGCTGTCACAAATCTCTGCCGCGAGCAGCGCAAAGGTCATTTACAGCTTCGCTGGTGACGATGACGGGGAGTACGCCGACACCGACCTGATCGCCGACCACGCTGGCAATCTCTACGGAACTACAGTGCAGGGCGGCAGGTACGGCAGCGGAACCGTCTTTGAGGTCACGCCTTCCGGCGTGCACACGGTCCTTTATGACTTTACGGGAGGCACCGACGGAGGCGAACCTTATAAAGGCGTCACTCTGGATGCGGCAGGCGATCTTTATGGCACGGCCGTGACCGGCGGCACAGGCACGCGGTGTGATGGCGGTTGCGGAGTCCTTTATAAGTTGACCAATACCAGCGGAAGCTGGACGCAAAGTGTAATTCACCAATTCACGGGTGGAAATGACGGCTCAGGCCCCGGCAGCGGGGTGACTTTCGATTCGCACGGAAATTTATACGGAACCACTCCAACCGGGGGCGCAAAGGGATACGGCGTCATCTTCCAGATGACCCCTGACCAGAACGGAACCTGGAAGTTCAGCGTGATTCATACCTTCACAGGCGGAGTCGATGGCCTGGGCGGATCGGCCGGCCGTCTGATTCTTGATGGCGCAGGGAATCTCTACGGCACGTGCACGGCCGGGGGCGCAAATGGCTTCGGCAACGTTTACGAACTCTCTTCGAGAAACCGCAAGTGGCAGCTCAAAACCCTTTATTCCTTCCAAGACCAGCCCGACGGCGCGCTTCCATACGGCGGTCTGATTTTCGACAAAGCCGGCAATCTCTACGGCACCACCTACTATGCCGGCGCAAACGATGTAGGCACGGTTTACGAGTTGAGCCCGGCGAACGGATCATGGAAAGAAACCGTCCTTTACAGCTTCAAAGGCGAGGCCGATGGCGATAGTCCCATCAGCACCCTTGTCGCCGATTCAGCGGGAAGTTTGTACGGAACCACCAGCGACGGTGGCGCCGCAACCTGCGGCTGCGGGACAATCTTCAAGATGAGCCGGAGCGGCAGCGGATGGAAAGAAAGCACCACCTATCAATTCCCCGGCACACCCGGCGCGGGTTTTGCATATAACGGCATGGTGGTCGATAGCAAGGGAAATATTCACGGGGCGACCGTGCACGGCGGAACAAGTAATGATGGCGCGATTTACCAGTTCGTGCCCTAGGCCCGATGGAGCGGTGGGCTTATTATTTGCTGGAGTCGTTGCCGTTCTTTCCGGCCCGTTCCCGAATCGCTTTCGCCACTACTCCCAGCATTTCGTCGCGCGGCGCCGGTTTGCCCGTCCAGATTTCGAATTGCCGCGCCGCCTGATGCACAAACATCTCGACACCGGAGATCACCTCTGCTCCCGCCGCCCGCGCCAGCTTCAGCAGCTTCGTCTCCACCGGATCGTAGATCATGTCGAAAACATATTTGGCCCGGATTTCATTTTCATTCAGCGGCGACTCCCGCGTGTTTCCCATCCCAACCGGAGTCGCGTTAATGATCACGTCAAACAGATGTTTTTTCAGATCGGGTCGTTTCAAAGTCCGGGCCCGCGCGGAACGCGCCAGTTTTAGCGCCTGCACTGGAGTGCGGTTCATCACGTAAACTTCCGCCCCCCGCTCCTTCAACCCGAACACCGCTGCGCGAGCCGCCCCTCCAGCGCCTAATACCAGGATCTTTGCCCCGTCGAGCGTCATACGCTGCTCAAGCGGACGCACGACTCCTGCCGTATCGGTGTTGAATCCATATAACTTCCCGTCCTGCGCGCGGACCACCGTGTTGCATGCCCCAATCTTCGTAGTATGCGAGTCGGTGTTGTCGAGGTGGGGAATAATCGATTCCTTGTACGGCATGGTGATCGAGAGGCCGTGAATCGGAATATCACGCACGCATGCCAGCAGATCCTTCAGCGTTTTCGCGTGCAAAGCCAGATAAACGCCGTTCACCGTCTCGCGCCGTAGCGCAGCGTTCATCACCAGGGGGGACAACGAATGTCCCACGGGATCGCCCGCTACGCCATACACCCGGGTCGCGGCATCGACCTGGTCGATCCGATAGGTGTTTCGAAGCTCCTGCACCGTAATCTGACCAGGCGCAGTCTTTTCACCCTCGCTGACCGAACCAAAGGTGAATGCGCTGCCCGCACGCACGCCGAGCACCCGGCTGATAATCCCCTGCTCCCCCATGCACAAACCGACCAGCGATTGCCGATCACTGTGCTTTTCCAGGAACTTCATCATGGCCACGTTGTCGTGCAGGGTCGTCGCCGTGGTCACGACTTTGCAGAAGTCGGATGGAATGGCGGCCATCTTTTCCAGAATCTGCTCAAGCTTCCGCGTCGCGCGAAAATCATGATACGAAAGAATCAAAGCCGCCGCCCTGCGCAGCCGTTCGATCTGCGCCGGTTTGCATTCCTGAGCGCTTTGAAACTCCAGATCGACAAGCTGTGCCCCGCAATCGGCAGCTTTGCTGAGGACCTCCAACTGAGAGGCAATCGACCCCTTGAATTTTCCTCCGCTTTTCGCCCGCCGGCAGGTCGCCACGACCGTTATATGAGGGTGGTATTCGGTAAACTCCTTGATCTTGGTGAGTGCCGCACTGGGTCTTGGCAGGTAATCTAACCTGAACTCCAGAAAGGTGTTATCTCTGGCAATGGTGCCGGCTTTCTCGACCATTTCCTCCGCGCTCGCACCCGTTACCGCCACGCAGATGCGCGGCAGGCGCAAGGCGCGAAGCCGTGAAACATAATTGTTGGTGGCGCCAGCAATCATTTTTTGCGGAATCGTAACAAAACGGAATCGGCGCGATATTACAGGCGCGTAATTGCAGATGCAACAAGGATTTACATTTTGTGCCCAGAAAAACTTTTTTGCGTACCGTCAATGACACCGCCGTAACCTTGACCGCGGTACCACCCCTTGTTACTTTCCAGGATGGAAGCCCTTTGTCTACTTGTATTTAGCCGCTGCTTTAGCGGGTGGTGGGGCTCATCTCGGGAGGTAACATGAAGAAAACAATCTGGTTGCTGCCCATTCTGCTGGCATCGGCCATGCAGGCGCAGGAAACCTCATCGATTCCCGGCGCTCCGCCGGAGCAACCGGCTCCTCAGGGCACGGTTATAACCAACGCGAGCTTCCCCATCGAGCGCGTCCAGATGCCGACCAATGCCGACCTATATTGCGCCGGATTCGTCACCAAGCAGCTTGTGCCGAATTCTCACTACGTAGCTGGCGGCCTCGATACGCCCTCCACCACAAAATATGAAAACGGCGACATCGTTTACCTCGCCGGCGGCGGCTACCAGACTGGCCAGGAATACGCCATTATCCGCGAACTCCGCGATCCCAACCGCTACGAGATGTTCGCCGGCCAGTTCGCCATGCTTAAAATGATGGGCCAGCCTTATTCTGAGCTGGCAAAGGTCCGCGTCATCGACACCCGCAGCAAGATGGCGGTTGCGCAGGTCGAATTTAGTTGCGATCCCGTCAATCCCGGTGATTTGGCCGTTCCCTTTGTCGAAAAAGCCAAGACTCCTTTTCGCCCGCCGGTGCGCTTTGATCGCTTTCTTCCTGCCAATGGAAAAACCAGCGGCCGTATTGTGATGGCCAGGGATTTCGACAGCGAACTCGGAACGGGTATGAAGGTATATATGAACGTTGGGGCGAACCAGGGCGTTCAGGTCGGTGACTACTTCCGCGCCGTACGCTCCTATACCGCCGATCTGCATGACCCGGTGGATTCGCTATCGTTCAAGGCCTCAACCACCGAAGACACGCAGAAACGCCCGCCCTCGATTGATCAGAGCATGTTCAGCAGGACCGGTGGACCCACGATCCATGTTGCTGACTTGCCCCGCCGCGCTGTCGGAGAAGTCGTCATTCTCGAAACCACGCCAACTACCTCTACCGGCATGATCGTCTTCGCTATGGAAGACGTTCACGTGGGAGACGGCGTCGAACTCGACCCGCAATAGATTAACTTAGAAACTGCAAGCCGGGAGGACGCAAGTCCTTCCGGCCTTTTCGTTGCCCATGTTCCGATTTCGTAACGGAACGCAAAATTTACTTCCGTGAAACATCCGGCGTGATACCTTCCACCCGCCGAGATCTCAAGCCAGCAGAGGGCTCAAGCGGCTGCCCAAAACTCCGCATAGCCCCAATACCGCAACGTTCGAGCCGAGTTTTCAGCCAAGGAGACAAGATGAAAAACCGCATCGGAAGTGCCATTTCCGTGATATTGTTGCTCACCATGCTGTCGGCAGTACCATGCTTCGCCGGGACGCCCGTAGGGCTAGGGCAGGTTACAAACGTCCAGCTTGAGACGGGGTACGGCGCGCCCGGAACCTGCCCGTCGGGCTGGGGCTTCGGGGCCGCTAGCGTAACCTGCTACACCGCAGCCGTCAACGCGTGCCCCAACTACCTGCCGACCATAAGCCTTACCTTCGGATATGCCTATACTGGCGGCGGTACGCCCCTGGGAACAATCGTTTTCTTCTCCGGCGACGGCGGCACTGTCCCGCAGACGGCCCCAGGCCAAGAGTATAACTATGGGATCTATTACCTACAGCACAACTACCTCGTCGTAGAGCTAGCGTGGGCTAATACTGGCGGATGGCAGTACGCAGGAGCGCCCCCCGGCTACACCTCGACTACGCCCCTACTCGATTCGGCCTGCCGCCCGGCCAGCTTCCTGAATTTCGTCTACAATTCAACGGCCGCGAACCACGCCAGTCCAGTGTTGTACTACCCCAGCTCCGGTATGTGCGCACAGGGCGACAGCGGCGGATCGTCCGCCGTGGCCTACTCGATGGCGTGGTACGGCGTCGGCTCGGGACTATCCGGCTACCCCGCACTGGACAAGGTCGAACTGTTGTCAGGACCGGTCGAGAGCGACATAAGCGCAGGCTGCAAGACACCCCAGAACCAGACGAGAAACGTCTGCGCCGGCAACAACCCTCCTTGTTATGGCTACTCGTCCCCGGCTCACCGTCAACGTGGGATATATGGGCGCCTCAGAGCAGGCGAAGATCGACATGGACACGGGCACGCCCGCAGGAAGCTGCGGCGGATCCAGCAGCGGGAGTTATTTGTCGGAGTGGCTGAGCCAGAGCATTGTGCAGAGCTCGACGCCAGCGCTGAGCTATCCCAACACAACGATGTCCACATGGTGGTGTCATGATGTCGCAACCGGGGACGGAAACATGAACAATTCCAGCTCCCAGGGCGACATCTTCAGAACGGCCATCACCTCACTTGGTACTTACTCTTTTACCGGCGTCGGCTCCTGTACTAGCGCAGAAGGAGTGTCGTCTGGACAAGTTCTGGGCGGCTACTACGAATATCCGGTGTCCGCTAACGGGCAGCAAGCGATCGAGGAAGACATGGTTTCGGGCAACCCGGACATATTTTCCAACGGCTGCGTGAGCCAGCACTAAGAACGCGGCCCAGACCGCATTTTGCCTGAGAGGAGTTGGCCCCATGGGACATAGTATGCCGAGAGTTATTCTGGTGGCAGCGGCATTGCTTTGTGCTGTGGCCTCCCCTTGGAGCGCCACGGCCCAGCTCGAGACTAGGGGGACCTCCCTTGTCTCATCGCTTTCTCCGGCAGCTCTGGCGACGGGGGACTTCAATGGCGACGGGAACCTTGACATCGCCGTGGTTGACGAGGTTGGTACCACCCTGGATGTGCTTTTCGGTCAAGGCGATGGCACGTTCGGCGCACCAGTCGCCTACACCGTGGGCAGCACACCCGTCGAGGTCACGGCAGGCTACTTGACCCACCGTGCGCACCTTGACCTCGTCGTATCTAATGCGGCCAGCGACGACGTCAGCGTTCTTCTGGGGAACGGCGATGGGACCTTTCAGCCGGCGGTAAGCTACACGGTGGGGCACCTGCCCGGCCCTGTGCAGATCGGCGATGTGAACAACGACGGCGACGCCGACCTAGTTTTTCCGCTCGGGTCCTGCACCACTCCTTGCATCCTCACGCTGCTAGGCAACGGCGACGGGACTTTTCAGTCTCCGATCACCAGCTACCCCGGAGTATCCGTGTATCCAGTGGGACTGGCTGATTTCAATGGTGATGGAAAACTAGATATTGGCGGAGGGGGATGTGCCCCGTTCGGTGGGTGCGTAATCGGATTCCTGTGGGGAAATGGCGACGGCACGTTTCAGGCCGGAGTGACTTACCCGGAGACCTGGGGCCCCGGTCCGGGAACGCTAGCTGATTTCAACAACGACGGCAAGGCCGACCTCGCCGTGGCGGCCGAAGGAATCGGCGCGACCCTCCTGAGTAACGGGAACGGCACGTTCGAGGGGCCCTACATTTTCAACGCGGGTGGCGACGCACTGCGGGTCTCCGACTTCAATGGGGATGGAAAGCAGGATTTGGTCTTGGGATCCCTAACCCCCGGCCTCGTGGGCGTGATGCTGGGCAATGGCGACGGTACCTTCAAGGCGGAGGTTACCTTTCCTGCCGGCGGCGACCTACAGGGTCTTGTCGTTGGCGATTTCAATAACGACCATCAGCCGGATGCCGTCGCAGACGACCTCGCGGCATTTGACGTTATTACTCTTCTCAATACCGGTGTAGTCGCCTTTAAGCCCACCACCCCGGCCACCTTCGCAACCCAGCTTATCGGCACAACCAGCAAGCCGCAGACGGTCACTTTGACCAACAGCGGCACGTCCGCCCTCTCCATTTCTTCAATCAAAGTCACCGGGCAGTTCAAGATAACCAGCACCTGCCCGCGCAGCGTCGCGGCGGGCGGCAGTTGCTCAATTACCATCGCCTTCATCCCGCAAACCCAGGGCACGCAAAACGGAACCGTTTCCATCAACGACAGCGCATCCATCAAGCCGCAGGTCATCGACCTGGTAGGCGCGGCAACCGTCGTCTCGCTTTCGCCCCCTTCGCTGCAATTTCCCCCGCAAAAGCTGCACACTACCGGCCAGCCGATGACCTCCACTCTGACCAATACCGGCGCCACCCCGCTGACGTTCACCGGCTTCAAGTTCGCAGGCTCATGGCCGGACTACACCCAGACCAACACCTGCGGAACCCAGATCGCCGCGGGCGCAACCTGCCAGGTCACGGTCTCGTTCACTCCGGTTTATACCGGGGAACAAAACGCAGTCCTGCAGATCAGCGACACCGGCGGCGCCAGCCCGCAGGGGTTGGAAGTCTCGGGCGTAGGCGAAAAGTAGCCGCACGCGCACCTAGGTTTTTTGATTGAAGAGCTGACAGCCCCGGCGTTACCGAAGAATGATGTGCGGATTGCCCTTGATCTGCGAACCGGCCACCAGCAAACAGAAGATCAACACTGCCATTTCCATTGCGTCACCCCACCCAAGTGAATGCACCATATACGAAGCTGGGCGCGGAATCCATTCCACTTTGGTGCCATCGCTTGCCCCGAAGGTTACTCCCAACAGGTTGGATGCTGGAATTGTGCGATTTCTCAAGGGAAAAGCCGCTTCCCAATTTGGAGAAGCCACCACCGCTAACTTCGAAAATCGCCGTCGCTGAAAACTTCCGCGGTGAAAGCTTCCACGGCAGCGCCTCTTTGCCACGCATCGGCCGGCAGTCCGGCTTTTCGGCAGGTCTGTTCAAGAAAGGTTGTGCGGTCCCATCGGTGCTCGGCCGCGACCTGCGGCAACAGCAACCCCCGATAAGCGCCGGAGGTGATCAGCAGCCCATGAACGCCCACTTCGATTTCTTCCGGCTTAATGGGCCGTATAGGAGATAAAACGCTGATGGAAATCTCCAGGCCAGCCGCTTCTTCGCGGGTAAGCCGGGGGAAGCGCATGTCCTCAAACGCCGCTGACCGGGCAGTTTCGGCTACCGTCCGGTAAAGCGGCGCAACCGGAAAAACGTATCCCACGCAGCCATGCAAATCGCCGTGCGAATATATGGTTGTGAACGCCCCGCGCGTCTCGGCGAGGTGAGCGGAGGGAGGTTCTAGATTGATAGGCCGATTATCAAATGCTGCGATGATCGCTTCATGAGCCAGCGCCAGCAGTATCCGCCGTTCTTCCGCCGAGAACTCGCAGGTCGCACTGTTCTGTATCGAACTTTCATGTGGCAGGGACATCCCGTTTTCTCCGCCGGCTGAGGATGAACGCGCGACGCCGGCGCTTCACCACTCGCCGGTCAATCTTCCCCCAGAACGCCACAAAATAATCCGTAGCAGAAACCAATGACAGCAGCACCATGAACCAGATGGCCAGCCGCGCGATCCAGTGCACCGGGAAAAAGTACGGCCCGTAGATCGGCCACTCCTGCCAGCGATGGTCTAGAATCACCGCCACGACAGAAATAATCTGCACCAGCATCTTGAACTTGCCCAGATCGCTGTCCTCGATGGTGAATCCTTCTGATGCCGCGATCGATCGCAGGCCGCTCACCAGAAACTCACGTCCGATGATGATCACCGCGATCCACGCGGGAACCAGCGCCGGGTTGAACTGCACCAGCGTGACGAAGGCCGCGGCAATCAGAAGCTTGTCGGCGAGCGGGTCGAGCAGGATCCCCATTGTCGTAATTTGCCCCCGCTTGCGCGCGAGGTAGCCGTCAATTCCATCAGTCATTGACGCCAGCACGAACAGCGCCGACGCCAGCAGTTCCTTCTCCCCATGCGATCCTTCAAATTGATGCGAGGAAAGAATCCAGATCAGCAGGGGAATGCTGCAGATGCGGCTGAGCGTGATGGAATTCGGCAGGTTCACCGGCAATGCAGCGTCTCAACAACTACGCAAATTATCCTCCACTCGAAAGCGGGAAAGCAACGCACCGGCAGGCTCGTTGAAAGCCCCCGGAGAGGATCACTTACTGCCATCTGACTCAAAGCCGCTCTTTTCTCTATCGTCCTGATAATAACTTCCGCTCAGGGGTAGCATAAAAGTGGCCGGATAGTATGAGGCTCATTCTGATCTTCGGTCGGCGCCTGATTGTGCCGGTGCTGGTGTTTGTCGGCTTCAACGTGCTCTGCGTGCTCGGTTATATGCGCCTGGAGCATCTGCGCTGGCAAGACGCCCTCTTTTGGATCCTGAATCCTCATTCTATCGATTATCGCCACGTTCGCGATGCCACCAAGTTTTTCGCCATCTGCGTCTACACCGGCGTATTTGCCTTTCAAATCTGGGTGGCGGAGCGCATCCTGGTCACTATTTTTAGCCGGCAGGGCAAGGAGGTGTGGAAATCCATGTTGAATGACGCTACGGTTGAGAAACTTTCGGGACATTTCATTATTTGCGGCTTCGGCCAGGTAGGACGAACCGTAGTCGATCACTTGCGCCATAAGGAAATTCCCTTCGTCCTGATCGAGAACAACGAAGGCATTCACCGCGGGATCATCAAAGATGGAATTCCCGCGCTCAACGGCGACGCCAAGCGCCACGACATTTTGATCTCAGCCGGCATCAAGCGGGCGCGCGGAATTTGCATCGTCATCGACAACGATGCCGATAACCTTTACATCACCATCACGGCGCGCTCCCTGAATCCTGACATCAAGATCATCACCCGCGCCGGCCAGCAGCGTTACGCGGATGCCATGCGCAACTCCGGCGCCGACGAGGTAATCATCCCCGAGTATGAAGGCGGGCTGATGACAGGAAGGATGATCCAGAAATACTATCCCAGCCGAAGTGAAGTCTTGGCTGGGTTCTGACTGCACAGTTCAGTTCTATTCGAACTGGAGTACTACAATCTCTGGATTTGATCCGAGGCGCAGCGGCGGTCCCCACGTTCCGGCGCCACTCGAAGTAAAAACCTGCAGATTGCCAATGCGGCTCAGCCCGTAGGCAAATTGACGGTAGATGCGGCGCGCAATCCAGCTCCAGGGAATAAACTGGCCCAGGTGCGTATGGCCGGAAAGCTGAAGTGAGAAACCGGCAGATTCTGCAATCTCCGGATGATCCGGCGCGTGCGTCAACAAAATGCTCGCCCGGTCGCGGTCTAATCCGATGGCCGCCAGCACTGCCGCCAATGATCGCCGTTGCCGTGCATGCCGGAACGGCACACCGACAATCTGTAGTCCATCCACTTCAACCTTCTCATTGTGCAGAACGCGCACTCCCGCCGACGCGACCGCGTTCAGATACTGGCTGTCGTCGCGGAACTGCTCATGGTTTCCGGCAACAAAATAAACTCCCCGCGGCGCCGTCAGCCGGGCTAACGGCTCGGCTGCGCGTTCGGCGTCAATCGCCGTACCGTCATAAAGATCTCCTGCAATAAAAATCGCATGCGGTGCCTCTGAGGCGATCTTGGAGATCATTCGCCGCAGAAAACTGCCATTGCGTACCGGCCCGAGATGCAGATCGCTGATCAGCGCGGCCTTCCGTCCGCGCCACGCCTCGGGCAAGTTCGCCAGCTTGACCGTTGCCCGGGTTACACGCGTCAGGCTCGCGTTAAATAAGCCGTAAATGCCTGCCGCAAGAGCGACTCCGAAAAGAATCTGCACCATGAGGTGGAAATCGACACGGGAACCCAAAGCAAGCGCGACGTCGAAGACGATCCATGCTGCCGTAGCCGCGAAGACTAAAAAGCTGAGAAATCCCACCCACACCGCCGCAAGCCTATAAAACACACGCACTGGACGGTTGGTGTACCGAAATGCCAGCAGCGACGCCGGAACGAAGGTCAACGACAAAAATCCCGCGAGAAGCTTCAGCCAAAGTGCTCCCGAACGGACCTCCGCTGAAAATGTCCAGGTCTCGTAAAGCAGAAAGTGTGAAAAGAAAAGAACCGACTGCAGAATGGCAATGAAAACAACGAACCGTCTACGCATCCTCACCCTGAATTGGATTCACCAGTAACTTCGATTGATGCTTATTTCGTACTATGTCCGCTTGTCATTTCAAACCGCAAGGGAGAGATCGAGGTTAGTAACAGTTACTCATTTCATTTCATGAAGCCACTTCTTCAGCCACCGTCTTGCAGAACGGGAGAATGACCACGAACTTACTGCCCGCGCCCACCACACTGCTGACTTCAATACGGCCATGGTGCTCTTCTACTATTCTGCGCGCAAGGGAGAGCCCAAGCCCTGTCCCGTTTCCCTTTGTCGTATAGAAAGCACGAAAGATATTCGGCAGATTCTCTGGTGGGATGCCGCGTCCGGTATCGGTGATTGTGATGCTGGCGCATTCACCTTTCGCGGCACTTACCTCAACTGTAATAGTGCCAGAGTTCTCGATAGCCTGAACCGAATTCAAAAGCAGGTTCAGCAGCACCTGGTGAATCTGATTGCTGTCATGCTCAACATCGCGCAGTCCGGTGGCTTTGACCAGGTCGATCCTGATCGGCCTTGAGAGCACCTGCTGCCTTGCCAGCATCACCGCGTGCTCAACCGTGGTGTTGAGATCGCTGGCGCGAATTTGGGGAGGGCGCGGCCGGGCGGTTTCCAGGAGATCGGTCAATATACGATTGATGTGGGCGATCTCCTGGCGAATCTCCTTCACCACCGGCCTTGCCGGACTGCTGCTTGGAAGATCCCGGCTGACAATCTCAATCACTCCCGCGATCCCCGCCAAGGGATTGCGGATTTCATGCGCCAGGCCCGCAGCCAGCTCACCGAGCGCGGCCATGTGTTCCGCGCGCGACATCTGCGTACGGTGCAGGCGCTCGATCTCATCGCGGCTCTCGCGCAGCTGCTGCAGCATGCGATTAAAGTTGCGTCCTAGGTCGCCGATCTCGTCATTGCGCTCGGCAAAATTCACGGTTACATCGAGGCTGCCGTCGCTTACATCTGCAATCTTTTCCTGCAGCTCAAGCAAAGGCCCCTGGATGTAATGAGCGATGGCAACAATCGATACCGCGCAAATTGCAACCGCGCCCGCTCCGGCCACCATCAGCACAATGTGCCTCTGTGGATCGCGAAGTGAAAGCGTCGCCAGCATGAACGTGAAGAGTCCAATCAGCAGCACCAAAGCTACCGGCAGGATCGCCTTCAGTTGCCAATTTACTCTGACCGGAACCACTCATCTCTCCTTTGCTTGAAACGTCTTCGCCCTTGGTCGCTGGTCGTTCGCAAGATTGGTTTGCCATCAGCTAACGGCGATGCTTCATGTCCATCCACCACTTCATGCGTACGCATGTAATCCGGGCAGCAGGTAAGTCACACCGAAGAATGTGAACATCACCACGCCAAATCCCAGGATCGCAAAATATGCCGCGCGACGCCCGCGCCAGCCGCGCGTGATCCGCATGTGCAGGTAACCTGCATATACCAGCCACGTAATCGCCGCCCAGGTTTCTTTCGGGTCCCAGCTCCAGTACGATCCCCAGGTCCGGTTCGCCCAATATGCGCCCGCGGCAATCATTAGGGTTAGCAGAGGAAATGCAATCGCGATCGTCTTGTAAGTAATTCGGTCAAGATCCTCAGCTGGGGGCAGCATGCGCTCGATCTCCGGCCGCCGCCACAGCAGCAGCAGGTAGAGCAGCGACACGAAGATTCCACCAACTAGTCCGGACAGAATAAACGGGCTCGCCGCCAGACTTGTGTGGAACAAGCCGTCCGCGTCTAGCGAGCTGTACTGCCCATCTCGCGCACGGATCAGGAAGAACACCAACGCCAAGGCCTGCATTAGAATGCTGACGAAAACCGCGCGGTTTGCAATATTAATCAGCGATTCGTCCTTGCGGTTCTGCCAGATCACGTACAGCACCAGCGGCGCTGCTACCGCCGCCAGCACGACCAGCATCATCCAGCCAAGATCGGGGATCACCACGAAGAGCCGCACACCCTTGGAGAGAAACATCTCCGATCTCCGCTCGGGATCCCATGCCGTCACGCTCAACCCGCCCCACTTTTCAAAGCGGGTCAGCACGCCAATGTAAGTGCAAACGCAAAACATGCTGGTGACCGCCAGAAATGTCTCGGTCTCCATCTTGTCTTTGATCAGGAACATCATTGCCAGTGCGAAACTCAGAGCGCATGCGGCATAAGCCAGCATCGCCAGCGTCACGTGTACGTGCAGCCATGTCGATTGCAGTGCCGGCACAAGGGGGTGAACATCGGTGCGCAACAATTGCATCAGCACCACGCCCACAATGGCTACAGGCATGGTGACTGTACCGATCACCTTCACTCCGAATTTTTTCTCTGCGATGATCGTCAGCACGGCCAGGGTCCACACGAAGCTGAGCAGCATTTCATAGATGCTGGCGAAGGGAGGATGTCCGGCTTCGTACCAGCGATGTGCAACCGCTCCCGTATTCGCGATCAGTCCCGCCCAGGTGGCCAGGGAAGCGAAGCGCACGTATGATGGAATTCCCGTCACTCCAAATCCTAGGTAAAGCGCGCCTGCCGCTGAGTAGAAAATGAGCGCCCCGTACAGCATGTTGGATTCGCTCCAGAAATTCCCGCTCTTGGCGACATTGAGCATCGCCATCAGCAGCATGAAGCTCACTGCCAGACCCACCATCACAACCAGCGTGGTTCCGGTCGCGGGTTGACGTTCCACTTTTGTATGTGCCATCTTCTTTCTCCAATTATGCGAACCGGCCTTTTGCGCCGGTCATTGAAACAGCATGCGCTTCCACGCGATGTTCAGGCGTCGCCTGTGCTCTCGACTCAATTTGCTTCACGATTTTCAGGAAGTGCTGCGCGAAGGCATCGCGGTTCTTGTTTGCCATGCCGCCGATCCACAGCACCAGCCGGCCGCGGGCGTCATGTGCCGGCACCGCCCAGTAACGCACATGAACGATATAGAACACGCATGCCAGCCCGCATCCCATCAGGATCACTCCCGCCCACACCCACCACTGTCCCGGCTCATGCGAAACCTGCAACCCGGTGAAGTGCTGCATCTGCAGATCGCGCGCTTCAAACTTGTAAGCGGATGAGGAGTTCTGTTCGAATCCATCAATGGGCGGCAACCAGTAATTCACCGCCGTTCCGGCCTTCTTTGACTCGACAATTAAGTGCGCCGCTGGATTTTCAACTTGCATGGATCGCGTGTAGACATTCCCATCACGCACCACGTAATCAGGAATGAATTCGGCCAGGCGGACGGTAGTGTCTGGATCGAGCCTCACCGCCTGACCCGGCCCTAAGCTGATATCCTGCGGGATGCCATTGGCATTGGCTGGAGTAGCTTTGAAAACAATTTTGTCCAGCTTCCCCGTCGGCCCGTAGCTCGATTGATAAAACCGCACCCCGCGATAGACCAGCGGATCATTCACCACAATTTCCTTTTGCGAGATCACATTCCCGTCTTGCACAACGGCCAGCTTTGACCACCATTTCTTCGGCGTGCCGTCGGCATAGTCCTCCTGGCCGGCTCCATTGCAACGAATGGCAAACGGCAGAGTGCGCGTCACTCCATCGCGCAACTGTACCTGCGCCGATTGCTCTCCGGGTGTAAGTGAAACAAACCCGCGCCAGCCATACAGCGCATCGACGATGCCGCCCAGAAAAATGAGCAATAAGCTCGCGTGCACCACGTACACAGCCAGTTCCGATATACGCGATCGCTCTGCGTAAATCGAGAAGCTCTTCTCACGAACTATGCGTTGCGGCTTCAATCCCGCCTTGCGTAAAACTTCCTCCACCGCGCTCAGGCCGGCTTCTTCGTCGCGAATGGGAATTTGCACCTGGTTCTGAAGCGCTTTCAGAAAACTCTCGTCCGCGCTTCTGTGCGGGCGAGAAAAATACCGCCATGAGTTCGGAAATCGTTGAATGGACGCCGCAACAATGCTTAAGCTGACCAGCACCAGCAGCAGAACGAACCACCATGCATGAAACACATCCGTCAAGCCGACGCTATCAAGCACATGCAGCACCTGAGGGGAATAGGCACGCTGCATTTCATCCGGATCGGTGGCGGGACGCTGCAAAATGATTGTCCCCGCCGCCGACACCACGACCACGATGATCAGCAGAAGAACTCCGGTCTTGATAGAGCTTAGGGTGTTCCAAATTTTTCGCGGCGCTGAGCCGAAAGATTCAGCCATATCTTTCCCCCTAACCTGCATGGAAAAAGCACGTTCCACGCCAGACGCGCTCGTTATCTAAGTCATTGAATCCGGAACACATGCAGGACTGCGTCATAACCAGACTCGATGTGATCTGCGTCATATAGCCCATTGCCGAAGTTGATTCGGGAATTTCCCTCAGTGTTCCCACACCGGAAACAAATCCCTCGCAGCCGTAAGGGTGATGCCTGGGCCTTCAAAAACACAACCGCGGGCAGCTAGGAGGAGTAGCTGCCCGCGGTTGCTCTCATGACAAGATCTGTTCTGTTCTCGAAATCCTTACGCCGGGATGAGCGACTCGAGCGCCATCCGATCCGGCACAACCAGCGTCGAACCATTCTGCCGGATCAACCTCTGCTTCTTGAACCCTGCCAAAAGCCGGGTTACGGTCTCGCGTGAAGACCCGATCATCTGGCCGATTTCTTCATGGGTCAGTGCCATCTTCATCTGGTCGGGGTGTGCCGATTCCGCATTCTGGTCGAGCCAGCCCATCAGCAGCCGCACCAGCTTCTCGCTCGCCGAATCGGACAGCATTAAGTCTCTGATTTCGCGGCAGGTAGCCGTGTAATCCTGGCTCAGGTGCCGGGTTACATGGAAAGCAAACTCCGGATTCTGCCGCATCAGCCGCAGCAAATCGACCTGGCGGATAAAAGTGATCTCGGCAGGCTCCAGCGCGGCCGCGGTCGCCTCATATTCACGCGAGGCAATCGTCGCCGCCACGCCCAGCATCTCGCCCGCTTCGGCGATGCGCAGAATCAGCGTCTTGCCGTCGCGCGCGCAAACCGAGAGCTTCACTTTCCCGCGACGGACGATGAACACGCCGCGCGACGCCTGCCCCTCGGCAAACAGGACAGCGCCCGTAGGATAGCTGTTCGTCAAAGAGACCATTTCCAGCGCCGCCGTAACGCTTCCGGGCATCAACATCGCCTTCTCAGCCGATCCGTTCATCCTGTTCCCTACTGCTGCATGTGCCGCCATAATTCCTCCATTCCGCAACTAGGAATAAGGCAAGCATCATGCCAGAGCAGGGCGGCCAGCGACCCCTCGGGAGACAGCTTGTAAGCTCATGAATTGACGTAAGATGACGAGTTTGTTCCAGAACGAAACTGGAACATGCGCAAAAAGGCTATTCGCGTTCTGCGTGATTTGACCCGTCGTTGTGTGTGATCACCATCACTGCCGTTGGTAACCCCACGCGTGTGTGGCGCGGCATTCCCTTCGACTCGCTGTGCTCGCTCAGGGCGGGCTCTGTCCGCGCAAAATTGAGTTATGTTCCACGTGGAACGTTTTGTCAATTTCCGACCACGGAGGCGCGGTCAACACCGAGTTTACTTCTCGCATTCAAGCCGACGAAACGCTGTGGAATTCGCCTTTGGTTGCTGGAACAATAGATTCCTCATTGACTTCGCCGCCTCGG
>Ga0335081_10003695_pt1 | contig 24069 bp, 18 predicted proteins | sample Lox_Sample_35_FD_206713 | JGI IMG/M metagenome (GOLD analysis project Ga0335081, IMG submission 206713) | Soil microbial communities from Loxahatchee National Wildlife Refuge, Florida, United States - Lox_Sample_3.5 | ecosystem: Environmental > Terrestrial > Soil > Wetlands | place: USA...
TCTGCCGCCTGGTCGATCCGAACCATCTCACACTCGAACTGCTCTACCGGCTGAACACCGACGAGGACGCCAGGAAGCTCATCCTCCGCCAGCTCAAACAGGAAATCGAGAACGGAACGACCGAGGAACGAGCCCACCGGATTGGCCACGTCCTGCATTATTTCCAGAACGAGTGGGAGAAGATGGCCGCCAATATGCGCGGCAGCATTCCGGCCACTTTCGATGCGGTGGTGCAGATCTTCTCGAGCGATTACCCGCTATCCCGAACCTTCTGCCCCCACCCGCACGAAACCGGCATCTTCCCTGGATTCACTAACGAAGCATTCGACAGCGGCAAGGTCGTGGTGCTCAATATGCCGTTACGAAAATTCCCGGATGCTGGCCGTACGATCGCCACCCTGCTCAAGCTCGACTTCCAGACCGGGGTCTTGCGCCGGACCGAAGGACGCAGCGAGGCAGAAGTCACCCGCCCCGTATTCCTTCTCATCGACGAGGCCCAGAACTACGTAACCGCCAGCAAGGAACTCGGGGATACGCTCTACCTCGCGGAAAGCCGGAAGAACAAAGCGATCAACATCTACATGAGTCAGAGCATCGATTCATTCAAGGAAGCCTTCCGGGACCAGGACAGCTGTAACGTGTTCTTCAACAATCTCCGGACCAAGGTCTTCCTGAGCCAGGAAGGCCCGGAATCCCAGAAGATCTGCGCCGAGCTCTGCGGCAAGGCGACACAGTGGAAAAAGACCATCACCGAGAGCGAAGCAGGTCATGGTTCGAGCGTCAATTATGCCGCGGGCGGACTGACTCATGAGGAAGTAGCGGTTTCGAAAACCGTAGCCTACGCCGAGCAGGACGATTACCTGTTCAAGCCCCACGATTTTCGAAACCTGCCGCAGTTCGTGTCGATCGTTTCCGCTTTCGACAACGGCGTGAAGCTCCGCCCCATGGTGGTATACATGAAGCCGCTGTTCGTGAACGGGCAAGGCCAGATTACCGGTCGCCAGGGCGAATCCTGGTTCACCGGTGCGCACGCCGGCATGCTGAGCTATCTCGACAGCATTACGGAGAAGGCACTATGAACCAGCGGGCGCATGGGAGCTGCACCTACTGCCAGGCCCGCATCGAGCAGTGCATCTATCGCTACTTCGGCCCCTGCCGGTTCGACGCGGCAGAAAATGCGATGACCAACGTGGAAGGCACAGGGACCGCCGCCACTGAAGATATACCGCAGCCGGATTCGTTGGCGACCGACGAACCCACCGGTCGCGAGCCGGAAAACACCTTCGAGGAGATTCTGAAACTCTTATGAAATATGCCCTGATTACTATCGCCGCCATGGTGGCGTCGATACCGGCCGTTGCGCAGCCGGCTCACAAAGTCAAAGCGGCGGTGGAGATGCCCGTCTCCAAGGAAGTGAAGCTCGGCACCCTAAGCTTCGGTAATGACAAACTCGAGTTCTCGAGCCCGAATCTGATTTTCTCGCTGTCCTTCGATGCCATCGAAGACGTGCAGTACGCCGGATTCCGGGAGAAATGGCTCACCCTGGGAGTGCGCGGCGACAGCAGCTTCGCCCGCGCTTATGGGTTTCTGCTGGCGCCGGACCGCTCGAAGAAGGATGCTCCTGCGCGTGTGAACTTCCTGCTTTCCCCGGATGCCGACCTGGCAGCGGCATTAGCCACGGCAGAGGCGTTCCAGAAGCAAGTGGATGCCGTGATCGCCGCGCGCAAGCCGATTGAGCCTCCGCCAGCTTTGGCCCCGACGCCTACTCCGCCCGCAGTCGCGCCAGCCCCGGCACCGCCCCTGGTGGCACCGGCGACTACCACGGCTCTTCTGCCTCCGATGTCTCGGCCAAAGCCCGCACCAAAGACGCTCTTTACGCTGGAGCCGGTCTACTATCTGGCCAAGAAGCCAGGCATGGTGATGACCAGCCTGGGAGTCTCCGGTCAGATCGTTTTCCGTGAAGACGGGGTCGGCTTCGTTTTTGACGAGCTGAACAAGATCTCCGAAGACCGCATCAAATGCACCCACGACGGTGCGATCTTCGTCCCGCTGACTGATCTCCAGACTGCTTTCGTTCGCGACCAGAAAACGCTGGGATCACGTCCCACTATGTTCTTCGTCGTTTTGACGCCGAAGCCCGGTAGCGAGGCATATACCCGCCTCCGGCCGCTGCTGACCGACGAAGGAACGCTCCTATTCACCGTTCGTGGAATGGCGCAGCGCGGCCAGGTTGCCTCCTATTTTGCCCGCAATGCGGCCCAACAGTTTTAGAGAAAGCCTTCTTTATGAACAAACTCATCGTTTTGCTAGTGGTCCTATTAGCCGTTGCCGGCCTGTGCATCTGGGCGTTTGGCGGTGGCAGTAGCCAGGACCCCCTCCGCGCCGATAACATTCTCGTGTTCAAATCGCCGGCTGCCGTTGCCGATCACTATGGCTTCATTAATCGAACCTACATCGCTGCCCTTCCGCCCTCACCAAACGACAGGGCGCGGCCTGCGGGATTTGATCATTACTTCCGTGTACGGTTCGCGACGCAACGGCCGGGAGAAGTGATCCGGCAAGATGCGCTGGCGGAATTGAACCGGATGCGGGCGCAACATGGTCAGAAACCCTTCAGCCAGGGGGCGATGGAGCGATCCCAGCTGTACACTCTCCGTGCCGATTTCGAAGAACCCGGACTGGTTAAGCCAACCGGCTTTGCTTTCCCGGACGTGGGTTATTTTCAACGTGACCCATCCGTTTTCGGGGAGTTGTACAAGCTAGTGGGCGGGGTGATACTGACTGTCGATCCTGGGGACACGCACGTAATCGAACTCTGTACCGGCAGCCGGAACATCCTGGACCCGAGCGTCCAAAACCTGACCATGCGGTTCTCCGCGGATTGGACGACGGCGGAGATCACGACCGGCGACTCCGAGGAAAAGACCATCGCACAATCGGACCAACATTTTCCATACTCTGGTCCCTACATCGTGAAGCTGACAATATCCGCCGTCTCTGGTTCCGGTCCTGCGTACACTTTTGCCGGCCTCAACAAAGACGGCCTGATCAATCCGGCTGTACCGGCATTTTTCCGGCAAGATGGCGAGAATTACGGAAAGATCTATATCAATGGCCGTACCTCGAAGTTGCGCGCCGCCCAGCGGGATGCAGCGTGGAAGCTCTTCTTGGATGACGACACCGGTATGATCTCGATCGATCCGAGCAAGCCGACCACCTCGTTTTTCCCGGCCGACAACCTGCTCGTCAGCTACACAGCCCAACTGGAGAAGCGAGATCTACACGGCAAGGAGCAACAGTTAGCGGCCAACTACGCCGATCTGGGCACGGTCGCCGAGGCTGTGTTGGGCGCTCCCAACGTCTGGGGGACCTACTTCGATGTGACACCTCGGCACTATTTGCCGGCCGATATTGTTTCCGATCCGATTCTGCACCGTGTCTTCATGGGCACACCGGCCTCGTCCGCAGCGGGGGCCAATGCACTCGATTTGGCTGAGGCAGCGGCCACGAAAGGCGCCAGCCCGCGCCGTGCCGTCGTACTGCGGAATACGCCTGCGGTTAAACCGACTGCCACCGCTCCAAAGAGCGATGCGGAAATTGAGAAGGAGATGCAGGAACAGCTGCGCAAACACCAGCGGGGCTACTAATACCAGAATGCAAACGGCCGCGACCGCTTGCCGAAACGCAGTGACGTTCCCGATGTGAGCTACTGCTTTGCCACAGATCTCTTTGTCGCCCAGCGCTTCTTGGCAGCGGCGACGATTGCCGCCCTACCCCGCAGGGCTCAGTTTCCGTTTCTTCTTCGGTTGCCTTTCAGATTGAGTGGCAGCCTTCGCCGCCCATCTCTTCCGCTGCGCTTCAGCGATCGCTCTGCGCCCTGCAGCACTCATCTTTCGCCGTGGACGACCAGTAACACCATCCGTGTTTATTGCCGCAGTCCCCTCAGCAAGCAGGGATCGAAGTCCGCTGATCTGCTCATCTATCCTCCGCTTCTGCTCCTCAAACCTGAGGATCGCCGCGTTGATGATTTGTTACGTGGACGAGAGCTGCGCCAGGCGTCAAGAGAGTGTCGTAACTGCCGATATGCAGAATGAACGCTAACGGATGGCTGCCGTTGACGCGCCTCTTCTCTGAAAAATGGGTCCGCGGCTACCAAAGGAAGGGGATTTCGTTCGACTGGCCGGCAGGCCGATCACCAAGTTCTATATAAGATGACTGCTGAACGGAGACACGGAGGGTTATACAAGCCGAATCCAAGGGAGGATTCTGCTGTTGATCTGTCCGTGGACACAGGCGCGGAGCAGCCACGCGACGACGATTTACTGACAGATGAAGACGTTCTCCGAATTTTGAAATGCAATCGCCAGTGGCTGGCCGATCACCGCACGCGAGTTGAGCCGATCATCCCGCATATTCCATTGGGGAAGCATATCGTCTACCCGAAACGAGAGTTCTACGCTTGGCTCCGATCTCTCGTTGTCACCCGCCCTACATCGCAGCGAAAACCGAAGCCCCAAGCGGCATAGGAGGTTGTGCACATTAGCAGTGACTCTTATGTTACACTGCTAATATGCACAAAGCGCCCAAGCTCGGACCACTCGGCAAGGGATTCGTTCAAGAGATCAAGACCAAGGAAGGCACGCGCTACGTTGCTAGGTGGAACGCTTACGTCCTGGTGAATGGCGAACGCCGACGGATTCAGTGTGGGCCACATGAGTTGGGCCCGAAGGTCCATCATGGTCCTGGTCTTAAGAGCAAGAAGGAGGCCCAGAAGGCTTGGAACAAGATTTACTGGTCCGTTTTTACAGAGCATCACCCGACCCCGGTGGCGGCCAAGCTCCAATCTGACGGTACAGCGGCTTCAGCTGACATGAAAGTAGAGGAGTTTATAAAGCACGTATGGGAACCACGCAGGGTTAAAGACCTCGAAGATAATTCCCGCATCAACTGGGAGTACTATCGAGATTCTTTCCTGATTCCGTTCTTCGGTCAGCGGACGCTTGCGGAAATAAACAATGAAGACGTTATTAACAGCTTTATGTCTGAAGTTGCAGATCGGCAGTTCAGCGAGTGGACAGCGAAGAAGAGCTTCACGTATGTGAAGGCGCTTCTTGACATGGCTCGCGATCTCGGCATCACACAAGGCAATGCCGCCCGCCTGATCCCTAGACTTAAACGCATTCCCAGGGGTGTTAAAAAATCGAAGGATCAACCATTCGTTTCAGTGGAACAGTTCATTGCTATCCTGAACGAAATCAAAAAGCCACGAGACCGGATGATTCTCAAGATTCTCTTCCTGTGTGCTGTCCGCAGGAGCGAACTGTTCGTTATTAAGTGGAAGGACTTCCACCAGCAGGACGGAACGTTCACTTTCAACATCGAGCGGTCTTTTTGCTCGAGGACCCACAAGATTAAAGAATGGATGGGTAAGCAAGCGGGTATTCGGGGCAGAGCCGCTGGAAAGGTGGCAGTCCCCCCCCGGCTTGCCAAAGAGATCATCGGCTGGCGCGAATATGGGGACACTGACGGTAGCGACCCCGAATCGTTCATCTTTCCAACTCGGAACGGCACCTGCATGATTCCTACGAATTGGGCCGAGGATGTTCTGAAGCCGGCGGGCGAGCGGGCAGGGGTTACGAATGTCTCCTACCATTGGTTTCGCAGAGGGCATGCAACAGTTCAGCACCATGTTGGCAGGGTGCCTGACAAGCAGATCCAGGGGCAACTCCGGCATTCGAAGGTCGAGACGACGCGGAACATCTACATGCAGCAGGTGGAGCCTGAGACGTGGAAAGCCGTGGTAGATTTAGAGAGGATTGTTTACGGGAAGAAAGGTGGGGGATCGAAGGGCAATGCGGACGCAGCGTGAGTCCATCGGGAACAGAACTTTGTGCATTTTAGCAATGGCGTTTCGACTTTGTGCAGATTTTGTGCAGATTGCCTCCATTCCGCCCCGTTTTGGCTTGGTTGGTCCATCAGGACACAACCAAAAGTATTGAAAACAAACATAAGCGGGAGTAACTCAGTGGTAGAGTCACAGCCTTCCAAGCTGTTGGTCGCGGGTTCGATCCCCGTCTCCCGCTCCATCCACGTGCTGGCGTAGCTCAGTTGGTAGAGCATCTGATTTGTAATCAGAGGGTCGGGGGTTCAAATCCCTCCGCCAGCTCCAAATCAAAAGCGATCGGGTACGACTGGGCAGTGGAGCCACCCGCCGGGATTGAACCGGCGACCTGCTGATTACGAATCAGCCGCTCTACCAGCTGAGCTAGGGTGGCTCATTTGTGTTTTCAGCAATTTGCGGATGCCGGCATGGCATGCCCTTCGGCGCCCTCAACTGCTTTTGGATTCGATTTTAGCAAATCTGCCGGTGATTGCACATCCACGAGCTTGGTCCCCGAGCGCTTGGTTGCGAGACCTGTGTCTGCCGGAGCGGCGGCGCAATCCACCGTGAGGCCCCGCTGCCTGCCGCCGGAATACGGCCCGTTCCGGGTCGTGGTTCCTTGGCCGGCCCGGTTCACGGCCAGCCCGCGCCTCCTGCCCCCGACAAGCCGGACTCGGCGGCCGTGAAGGCTCTCGTCGAGAAAGCCAAGAAGGCCGGCGGTCCGATTTGGGCGGGCGAGGAGCATTTTTTCTGCGAGGCGCGGCGCCCCAACAGGCTGAATGATCCGCCGATTGAGCGGACTAAGATTTTCGACAACGTCTACGTGATCGGCAATCAAGGGACAGTGGCCTACGTCATCAGCACTCCGATGGCCTGCGGATGATTGATTCGCTCTCACCCGATCAACCGCCGCGGTGGATTGGGACTTGATGGACATCCTCCGGCGGGCCGCGGGGGTGGTGGCAAAAAGGGGCCTCATGGCCGCTATGTATGGCGGAACGATCCTGACACCGGGAATCGTTTCCGATGAAGGACTCGAGACCTACCTGAAATCAGTCGCGCACTTCAAGAAAGAGAAGCAGGCCAAGGTGGCGGTCGAGCTTTGAGCTCGCGTGGGGCAGGCCTTCCGCGGTAACTATCGAGGCTGCGGATAGCTTCAATCGGGACAATCCATTGTACAGATCAACGAACGTGGCAGTACGATAATAGATCGCCGTCGGGAATAGCCTGCGAGGAGTCGTGTCGCACGAGATTCGTTGCATCGGAGAGTGTAGTTAAGGAACAATCAATGTCACGTATGCTGGGCTCAAGAATGCGCCTTGCTGTTGCGATTGGCTTGGGGATCGTCGCGGTCAGCGGCGTCTACGGTCAGGGCCGCGGGTTCCCCGGAGCGCCGGAGCCGCCGAAGACGGCCAAAGCCGCGGCTCTGTACGATATCACCGGCTATTGGGTTTCGGTAGTTACCGAAGACTGGCGCTTCCGAATGGTGACACCGCCGAAGGGCGACTACACCGGTGTGGTGCTCAACCTGGAGGGCCGCAAGGTCGCCGACGCCTGGGATCCGGCAAAGGACGAAGCTGCTGGAGAGTCTTGCAAGAGCTATGGCGCTCCCGGGCTCATGCGCTTGCCCGGGCGGCTGCATATTACGTGGCAGGACGATCAGACCCTCAAGGTCGAAGCCGACGCCGGCCAACAGACCCGCGTGCTTCATTTTGGGTCTGCGGGCGAACCAAGTCCAGGCCGGCAAGGTCTCTCAAAAGCGGTCTGGGAGACGGTGCCGGTGGGCCGCGGCGTGGCTCCGGTTGGTTCTTTGAAGGTGGTGACGACCCACCTGAAACCCGGATATTTGCGTACGAACGGCGTCCCGTACAGCGCCAACGCCACGCTGACCGAGTATTTCGATCGCGTCAATGAACCTAATGGCGACGCTTACTTGGCGGTTACTACCTCCGTCGAGGATCCGGCCTATCTGGCACAACCGTTCCTGACCGCGTCGCATTATCGGAAACAGCCGGACGCAAAAGGCTGGAATCCGACGCCGTGCTCGGCAAAGTAGCCAATCGGAGAATAGCGAGATGAAACGTTTCCAGTACAGTTTGTTTTTTATCGCCGCTTTGACCTGGGGACAGGGCTTGGACTTCTCCGGCCACACCAATCTGCCGGCAGGCATCGACATGTCGGGTACCTGGTATCCGCAGCCGTTTCAGGATTCCGGGCTGATCACCGCCGCGGGAGCGCTGGTCGAATACGGAGGAATCCCGGTGAACGAGGCCGGCCGCCTGTATGCATTGGCCTGGAGCGCCGCGCGCATTCAGGGGCGGCAGCATCAATGCATGGGCTACACGATCCCATACACCTACAATCAACCCGGCAACCTCCGTTTTTGGGAAGAGCGAGACCCGTACACGCAACGCCTGATCGCCATCAAACATTACTGGCAGATTAGTGAAGGTACCAGGACGATTTGGATGGATGACCGCCCGCATCCACCGGCTTACGCGCAACACACCTGGTCGGGGTTTTCTACCGGAAAGTTCGAAGGCAACACGCTGACGGTGTACACGACTCATCTGAAGCGCGGCTGGATTCGCGCCAATGGTCTGGCGCAGAGCGACGAGGCAACGGTGACGGAGCATTTCATCCGGCACGGTGACCGGATCACTTACCTTGCCGTTGTGAACGATCCGGTGTATTTAGCCGAGCCGTTCAGCCGCACCTACACGCTGGGACGCAACACGAAGGAGCCCGATGCCTGGCTGTACGCTTGCGATGATGGCGAACAGATTCTAGGTCGGCGCGAAGACCAGGTGGAGAGTTACTTGTGGGGCCAACACCCATTCCTGCGGGAGTTCGCGGACCGGAACCACATTCCGTTGCTCGCGACCCTGGGCGGGCCGGATACCATGTATCCGGAACTCCTCGCCAAGTTCAAAGACCCACAAGCCATGGATGCCGCGGCCAAAGCGGAGCTGACGCCCGTCCCCGGCCCGCCGCATGCCAGCCGCGCGGCAGACCCCAACCCTCACGATGGAGAAATCCACGTCCTGCCGGTTCAAGGCAACCTGTATATGTTGGTGGGGGACGGCGGCAACATTGCCGTGCAGATTGGCGATCAAGCTCCGCTGGCAGTCAACAGCGGCGCGGGCCAGCTTACGGATCGAGTGATTGCGGCGATTCGCAAGCTGAGCGAGAAACCCATCCAGTTCATTGTCAATACCAACTTTGGACCGGAGCTGACCGGCGGGAATGTCAAACTGCGCGCGGCCGGTCACGATCCGGAAGTGGAAGGGTCGTTCTTTTCGGGCCAGTTCGCCGACGCGGGCCGCGGCGCCACCATCCTTGGGCACCAAAATGTGCAGAACCACATGGTGGCTCTTAAGAGGCCCTCCGAAGGGATTCCGAGCGATACGTTCTTCCAAGGCCGCCGCCGAAAGTTTCATAATGGCGAAGCGGTGGAGATCTTCTACGAGCCCAATGCAACCACCGACAGCGACACGATCGTCCATTTCCGCCACTCGGATGTGATCGCAACCGGCGATCTCTTTTCCACAACTTCATACCCGCCGATCGATGTCAAAAATGGCGGCAGTATTCAGGGCGAGATCGAGGCGCTCAACCATATTCTCGACCGTACGGTTTATCAGCATGACGAAGAGGGCGGCACGCTCATCATTCCGGGGCACGGGCGTCTGTGCGATGAGTGGGAGGTGGCTGAGTACCGCGACATGCTGGTGATCATTCGCGATCGCGTGCAAGACCTCATCAAGAAGGGCGCCACGCTGGACAGGGTCAAGGCGGCGCGAGTGACGGCGGATTACGACGATCGTTTCGGCGCCACGTCCGGCCCATGGACTACTGACACGTTTGTGGAAGCCGTTTACACCAGCCTCAAGAATCCGCCGAAAGCCGGAGATATAACCAAGAGATGAGTCCTATAAACGTCGCAGTCATTGGAACCGGCTGGTGCGGAGGCATCCGCGCCCAAGCCTGTGCGAAGAGCCCTTTTGTAGGAGAGTTGCATATCGCCGAGATCAAGCCGGAGCGCCTTCGAGAAGTCGCGGAGCTTACCAGGCCGGCTTCCGCCGCCGCGGATTATCGAACTCTGCTTGGCAACCAGAGCATCGAAGCCGTTTTCATTTCCACGACGCCAGAGCCGACTCACTTTCCGATCGCAAAGGAGAGCCTGCTGGCAGGTAAGCATGTATTCCTGGAAAAACCGATCGCGCTGGAACTCTCGGAAGCCGATGAACTGATCGCCCTGGCGCGTTCCAAAAATCTGCTGTTTACGATTGGATATTCGCAGCGGTTCAACCCGAAGTTCGCCTACATCAAACGGTCCATCGATGACGGCAGCATCGGCCAACCGGTGACTGCGCTGGTGAGCCGCCACATCACGCGCAACCTCGGTAAGAAGATTGGTGGGCGCGTGAAGCTCTCGCCGGCCGCCATGGAGGCGACCCACGATATCGATTTCGTGCTGTGGTGCCTGGCGCCCCGGAAGCCGGTCCGGGTGTATGCGCAGGAGGTTTACAAAATCATGGGGCCGCAGTATAACGTCCCGGACTGCGCGTGGATTGTCGTAACGATGGACGATGGCACGGCCTTCACCGTCGGCGCGGGATGGGTGCTCCCGCCGGCGTACCCCAATTTCTCAAGCTGCTGGATCGAGATGGTGGGCACCGAAGGCGCGGTGATGGTGGATGACACGCATCGCGACGTGTACACTACCAGTTTGCAAAAGGGAATCCAATTCCCGATTTCCTCCATGCCGGGCGAGAGTCTGGGGCATGTCTATGCCGGGCCGATGGCGGCCGAAACGATTCATTTTCTCGAATGCGTTTCTACCGGTCAGCAGCCGCTGGTAACGCCCGAACACGCACGCATGGTGATGCAGGTTTACCAGGCCGCCGATCTCTCCGCAGAGACGGGACAGCCGGTGGAGATCACGGTCAAAGAGCACACCGAGATTCCGTCGCTCGCTTAGGCCAATGTGTTGAAAGCGAATACCACGACCGCGGCCGGGGCAGCCGAAACACCGGCTCAAGCGACAACCAAGCCAACCAAGACGCGCTGGTTGATTCTGTTCCTCATCAGCTTGATGTACCTGATCTGCTACATGGATCGAAGCAACATCTCGGTCGCGCAGCCGGAGATCGCGAAGGCATTCGGGTTGAGCAAGACCAGCATGGCGCTGGTGTTGAGTGCCTTTACGTGGTCATACGCGCTGGGGCAGATTCCGGCGGGATGGCTCGGAGACCGATTCGGCCCCAAGAAAGTTCTCACCGCCATCATGTCGTGGTGGTCGATCGCCGCGGTACTGACGGGAGCCGCCCTCGGGCTGGGCTCACTGTTTGCGGCGCGATTTCTTCTCGGACTGGGTGAGGCCGGCGCGTTTCCGGTGGCCAGCCGTGGGATGCAGCTTTGGTTTCCCAGATCGGAGCGCGGCCGCATTCAAGGCACCACGCATTTCTTCAGCCGCTTTGCGGTGGCGGTGACGCCGCTCGTGGCAGCGAGTATCATGCTCGCCTTCGGCTGGCGAGCCATTTTCTACATCTTTGGATCGCTCGGCTTGATCTGGTCGGTCGGGTTCGCCGTGTACTACCGCAACCGGCCCGAAGAGCACACTCGTGTCAATCGGCCCGAGTTGGTTCAGATTCGCGGGCTCAACCCCGACGGCTCGCTCAAGACCTCACCCACTGCGCAGCATTCCGCGCCCTGGAAACGCATCCTGGGCTCGCCGAACATGTGGTTCATCGCGCTCGGGTATAGCTGTTTCTTTTTTGGCACGAACTTCTACCTGACTTGGTATCCGACGTACCTGCGCGAACATCGGCACATCACGCTGCAGGCGCTCGGCGTGATCGGCTCGATTCCATTATTCGCCGGCATGGCTGGAGATCTGGTGGGAGGATCGCTCTCCGATCTCATGTTCAAAAGGACCGGCAAAGCGCGCTTTGCCCGCAGCATCGTTGCGGCTCCGGGGTTTCTTCTTTCGGGCGTATTTTTGATCCCTGCCGCGACAACCGGGAGCGCGTGGGCCTCGGTGCTATGCCTGGCGACGTCATTCTTCTTTTTGGAGTTTGTCATCGGGCCCGCTTGGGCGGTGCCGATGGATGTCGGCGGACCGTTCAGCGGCACCGTGACTGGAGTCATGAATATGGCGGGAGCTCTGGCAGCATCGGTCACGCCCCTGGTCTTCGGCTACTACTTCGGAAAAGGGTCGTGGATGGTCCCCTTTTTCATTACTTCGGGCGTCATGCTGCTGGGCGCCTTGATTTGGACGTTCCTCATCAATCCGGAGAAATCTGTGGTGGACGTAACGCCATGAAGACAACGACAAGCCTCAAGACCTTTGCTCTATTGTTCCTTACTATGTGGGCGCCGGTCGTTCACGGCCAAGGCAAGTGGGTGGATCTCGCCCCGTTTCCCGACCCGCGCGAGGAGGTGATGGGCGAAGCCGCCAACGGCAGGCTCTATGTTTTTTCAGGCTTGATCCCGCTGTGGCACCCGGCAGGCCTGGTCTACGAGTACGATCCGGCTTCGAATCAGTGGACCAAGAAGAAACCGATGGCGTTGCCTTCCCATCACGTTGCTTTCTGCGAGCATGACGGCAAGATTTACGCTTTTGGCGGCTTTGTGTACCCGGATCCGCCAGCGCCCCCGGGTTGGGTACCGATCAACAACGCCTGGGAATACGATCCCCAAAATGATTCGTGGAAGGCTCTCGCGCCGATGCCGACCAAGCGTGGCGCGGCGGTGGCCGCGGAGGCAAACGGCAAGATCTATGTCATCGGCGGCGCAACCAGCGCGCCGGGCGCGAAGGAAGCCTATATCAATGCCTCGACGCGCCAGAACGTGGTTGGAACTGTCGAGGAGTACGATCCCAAAACCAACACCTGGCGAGCGCGCACGCCGATGCCAACCCCACGCAATCATATGGGCGTCGGCAGCGTCAATGGGAAAATTTATGTGATCGGCGGACGGGTCGGCGCAGCCTTTATTTCGATTGCCTCCGACATTTCTCTTGTAGAAATCTACAACCCCTCGACAGACATCTGGGAGCCGCCCGGCGCCCGCATGCCGACGGCTCGCAGTGCCGTGGCCTCCGCCGTCTACAATGGCATGATTTATGTAGCTGGCGGCGAATGGCAAGATCCCGTCGTACAAACGGCATTCCGGGTGTTCGAAGCCTACGATCCCGCAACGAATACCTGGTCCTCACTGCCGCCCATGGCTACGCCGCGGCACGGAGTGGCCGGTGCGGTGATCGGCAACCGGTTTTACGCGGTCAGCGGCGACGTTCAGTCCTCCGGAACGGGTGTCGCGGTCTCGACTCCCGCGGCGACCGCGTTCGAGTTCAGCAAGTAGCCGGGGAAGGGTGCCTGGACGCCGATCGATCTGCCTCTTCGATACAATAATGAAGCGCGCTGAGAGGAGGTTTCCATGCCGATGCAGGTTTGTATGGGTGCGATGATGCAGTGTTCGTTCGGTGCGGCTCCCAGCTCTCTGGTCGTGCTGCCGATCAACAGAACCTTTACCAATGAGGTTCCCGACGCCAACATCATGGATCACATCCCGATGGTGAACATCATGCCCTTCGGCATGTGCATGTCGATCGCAAACCCGGTGGTCGCTTCGGCCACGGCAGCCGCGCTGGGTGTGTTAACTCCGATGCCCTGCATTCCGAATACGCCGTCTCCGTGGGTACCGGGGGCGCTGACCGTGCTGCTGGGAAATCAGCCCACGCTCGATAACGTCTCGCAGTTGATGTGCATATGGGCGGGCGTGATCACGTTCTCAACTCCGGGCGAGTTCACGGTTGAGGTCCCATAGTGCCGCATCAGTAATTCGATAGCACGTCGAACTGGCGTCCGGTCCCTTCGTGCAGCTTGGCAGTGTCGGCCTCACTGAGCATCCCGCCAAAGAAATCCACGGCGCGCAGGCAGGTCACGGTTTTCATGGCCTTTGCCGCTTCGTTCAGCTTGGCGTCCTGTTCCACCTTGGCAATCGCCTGCCGGAACGCCTCCGCGACTTGTTGGGCACGGCCGGGATCGGGGTTACGCACCGTCTGCTGAGCGGGTTGATCCGCCCACGTCTCGCGCCGAAGCTGGCGCCCCGCCCAACCGGGCAGATATTCCGGGTAGCCCAGCACCAGTTGCAGGTAGAGAGCGACCTCTCCGGCAATCCGTTGTTCCCGCGCCGGTACGGAGAGCAGCCGCCGTTTCATGGTGTTGGCCTGCTCGGCGCGCGGCAGAGTCATGTTCAGCGCGGTTTCGACCGTGCGCGCGTCATTCGGCGCAAGACCCTTTTGGAGCAGTGCCGTCAAGGCCGAGCGCAGTATTTGTGTATCGGCTTGGGGCCCCAGGGCATCGCAGATGGAAACCATCTCCGCAGCTTCCGGCACCGTTACCTGCTGCGCGAGGAAGCGGTAGTAGTTGGCAGCGAATTGCCACTCTTCAGGCGCTCCCGAACGCGCCAGAATGCGCGTGATGGTGATCGAACGCCGGCGCTCACCGGGGTTTGCCTCGCGGCCGTCCAGAAAGCTGCGCAGGTGGGCAGCCACTTCATTGAGGTCGTAGTAGTCGATCAGCTTCTCGGCTTGCCTCAAGGGGTCGAGACCGGTGGAGCGATCCAACCGGGTGATGAGGAATCGGGCAACGTCCTCGGACCGCAAGCGGCGCGGGATGGCCTCTTTCTGAAACTGGTCGGGATGAAATACGAACTCTTCCAGCTCAGGCATCGTGGGAGGCGGAACTTGCGAAAACATGGCCATCGATTCATCTCCTATCGTGACGATCCCCGCAAGCAACGCGAGGAGCGCCACGCGCGAACACCACCGGGATCTACCAAGCTTCGAGGATTCCCGCACTGCCGCCTTCCGTGCGCAAGCGCCGGTTGATCTGAAAACTCCCGGCGGTGATGTTGTACTGCACGCTACGATCCGTGAGCCGTTTGGAAGCTCCGGGTGCATTGTTGCCGGATACCTGCGCGGACATCAGTTCCGTGGCAACATTGAGCGCGTGGCCCAGTTCCCCGGTTACGTGACCGATTTCGTGCGCCAGCACCAGTGGATCGTCATCGCTGCTGTTCATACAAGTTTGAATGGCAAAGAGCGAGAATTTGATGGCATCGGCCCCGTGCGTGGTGGCATCCGCGTTCACCGCGTGACCGTCCATCATGGCTTCGCCCCGATTCCCGTCCGACGTGCTGTCCACAATAAACACGTCCACGCGATCGGTGCCGGTATCGTAGTTGCGGCACATGACCCGCTGGTGGAGCGTGCCCACCAGGAAGTTCTGGCCGTCCCAGGATTGTTGCGGCACCGGCAGTGGATTCACACTGCCGACGGTCAGCGTTTGCGCCGTGTCGGTGGACACCAGGTTGTCGATGGTCACGGCCAGCCCGGCGACGTTGGTAATCAGGATATCGGCAGAGCCTTGGGTGTCATTGAAGCGCCGGGGATTCGCGGCCGGTGTGGCGAAAAACGGAGCTTGCACCAGGCCTGCGAGCGCCGTAGCCGTCGTAATCGGTGTGTCGCCGGCGGAAGGAGTAATTGGACCGACCGTCTGAGGAGTGGTTCCCGCCGCGTTGATGCGAAATCCGAGGCGGCTGGGGTTCCCTGAAGCATCCACACCGGAAGCACTGGAGCCGCCGGCATTCGCCCCAGGTGTAGGGTTGCCCGAACCGGCATCGGATACCGAAACCAGGTTCTCGACCGGATCGCGTTCCAGAGCGCCGAGAACCTTGGGGCCGATCGAACTCTGGGCCATTACCCGGCGAAACCATTTCAATGCGCGGCGTTTGGCGTCGGCCACCGCGACCACGGGCGCGCCACCAGGAGTGCGCCGCATCACGTGCAGGAACATGCGGAGCCGTTGCCGGTCGTCGCCAATGGGCAATTCCGCGGTTACGGTACACTTTGGGCTGCCCGGGCAACGCGTAATGGTGTAGGAAGCGCGGACCTTCTGATCGAGGATTTCCACATCGGGCTCGCCTTGATCCACCATATCGGTGACCAGCAACGTCTGATCCGGCTTCGGAGAGCCTGGGCCTGGGGGGAACGTATTGGGCGGTACCGGCCCAACCGTGCCTTTCTTGTCCGCTTCGTCCACCACGAGCCGCAGATATTTCGACCGGTACGCTACCCCGCTGCTCACTTTGTTGCAGGTTACTTCGAGCTTGCGAGCGTCATGTTCGGCGCCGGTGAACAGTTCATGGTGGTCAATCGTGCCGTCTGGCTTTAAAATGGGCTTCAACGCTTCCAGGGTGACCTGCACGGAACCGCCTGCGGCCGGATCCACGACCTCTACCTTAAACGTCGCGATGTCGGCGTCTCCGGCTGCTTGAAATCCGAATTGGCTGGGAAATGCGGCAGCGCCGGTGGGGCCGCCTTTATCGACCTGGAATTTGCTAACCAGCAAGAATACCAGGGTGGCGTCTTGAAGATATGGCTTATCTGGCGAGCCGTGTACATAACGAATCGACACTGGGGGTGCATTCTTCTTCTTAAATTGGTGCGGAGTATCGGTCGGTTTGTCGACATCCTTCGACCGCAGGTCCGGCACGGTCACAATGTCTCCGGATTTCAAAGGCCGGCTCAGCAAGCTGCTGTTAGCGGGTTCGGCGCGCAAAGCGCCACAGTCGATGAAGCCCGCAGCAATCGCAATCCCGCACAGCGTATCGCCGGCTTGAGCACGCACCTGAGTGCTCATAGTAGAGTCGTCACTGCCGTGTCTCGATCCTGGCTATGCATAGCGCCTATTTCGGCTCCCACGCCTCCTGGTCCAGATTCGGAAAGGTTACTTTGCAAGAGCCTGGATCGATATTATCGACGCGAGCATGGCCCTTTTCGTCCAGCGTTCCATCGGCTACCGTGGTTCCATCGGGAAGAGTCACTTTGTAGGCTTCTCCTGGTACTGGTTTGCCTTCTTGATCGACTAACTTGATTTCAATCCAATGTATCTTGTCCTGGTTCTCCGGAGCGTTGGGATCGTGAGTGGGGGCATCGGATGCGGCTGAGTGCGGCTTGGGGGAAGAGCCGATGTTCACCAGAGAAAGAGTCGCCGGCGTGCCCGCGGAAGCTGATGGCGCGTTCGTCATAGCGCCGGCGTCGGCTTTATCGGCTTGTTGCGGATCGGTGGGAGCCAAAGGCGAGACCAGTGAGCCCGGGGATCCCGAGAGCGCCGCGCCGCCGCTGTTGATCTGCACCATCGGCATGCCGCTGATGGCGATTCCGGTCATATCAATCGTGATGAAGTTACTGCCTACTTTTAGAGTCAGGCCCATGGCAGCCTCAATCACCACTTGCATCGCCTTCAGATACAGGTTCTGAGTAACCTGGCTGCTGTGATTGCCTTGAAACTGTTCGATCACATCGCCGGTCACGCTTAAGGAATTGGAGCCGGTGATCTTGACAGCGGCTTTCCCGTTGATGGCTACGTGGTGATCCCGGCCGATCTGTTCGATCTGGTCACGCGTGATATCAATGTGACTATCTCTCTGGACCTGCTCCATCTTATCTCGAGTGACAATCAGGTGCCGGTCTTCTCCAATCCATTCTTTACGGTCGTGCTCGATGCGAATGTCCAGGTCCTTCTGCCCGTGGATGAAGACCTGTTCGCTGTCCTTCTTATCCTCGAAGCGGATCTCGTTGAATCCTCCTCCGCCTTTCGAACTCATCGATTTCAATGTGCTCTTGGTCTGCTCATCCGGCAACGCGTAGGGCACTGTCTGATCGGCGTTGTAGACGCGGCCAGTGATCAACGGCCTGTCGGGATCGCCTTCGAGAAAACTCACCACCACTTCCTGGCCCATGCGCGGAATGTAGATGGCGCCCCACCCCTTGCCGGCCCAGCCTTGCGACACACGAATCCAGCAGGAGCTGTTCTCATCCATCTTGCCCTGACGGTCCCAGTAGAATTGCACCTTCACCCGGCCATACTTGTCGGTCCAGATCTCTTCACCAGATTTGCCTACGACCACGGCTGTCTGCGTACTCGGGATGACCGGTTTCCGCGCCAAGCGAGGGGGCCGGAAAGCCACAGAGTTGGGCATCGCTTCGAACCGGTTTCCGTATTCGAACGGATCCACGTTGCCGGCCCGGTAGCTCGAATTACGCCCATGGTGCTGCAGAGCCAGCATGGTGTAGTCTGTGTTGGCGCTGTCGCGGTAATGATCTTCGAGGGAGAACTTATAGCCGCATTCGAAGCCCATGCAGTTGCTCTCGCCGCGCACTGTGACCAAGCCGACCTCCTGCTCCTCGAGCCGGATTCTGGTGTAACGGTCTCCGTCGGCCTTGCTCTTGTAGTTGCCGGGATAGTCGTAGAGTTCGCCCTTCCACTCGCTCGGAAGCGTGGAAAGGAGACTGGTGCTGGGTTTTTCGAAATCGTAGTCGGTCAGCGAAGCGGTTCCGATTTCCACTTTGTACTCGGCTTCGAGGAAGTTGACGGTGTCCTCGTCCTGAACCCCGCCCAGAGCCACAAGGTAGTGAGCCGTCTGTTGATTCGCGCAAGGGTCGAGCGCTGAGGCTTGATCCGCCAAGACCAAGGTGTGCTGGTCTTGACTGTGCTCGAAGTAATAGAAAATTCCTTCTTCTTCGAGAAGACGCGAGACGAAGTTAAAGTCCGTCTCGCGGTATTGCACACAGTATTCTCGTTCTGGGTAGCTGCCTTTGAGCAGCGATTTGAAATCCTTGAAGTCCCGGTCCTGGAAAACCTGTTCCACGATATCCGGTACAGATTTATTTTGAAAGATGCGGCAATCATGGAAGAGGTTCAAAAACCACAGCCACGCCACCATCTCCACCTCATAGGCTGCGTACCCGTCTTCGCCGTATTCGAGCAACTTCATGCGATTGATGTTGCCGTGAATGTACCGTTCTGCGTTGTTGTTGAGCACAATGGACAGAACGGCCGGGGCGTTCAGCAGGCTTTTCATGTCCACGTTCGGATCGAGAGACAACACTTTCAGCACGAAGCGAAACGGCGTGGAGACCCGTTCGTATCCCTGGAAGCTGTCCACCAGCAGGGCGTCTTCGCCCAAGGGCGTCTTAAAACGGAAGGGACGTTGCTCTTGTGTGGCTGCCAACGGGTTATTCTCTCTGTACTAACCGGCGGGGCGCTTCACCCTCTGGCCCAGCGGGGACGATTGTGATTTACCTTATCAATAAAACTGTGTCTTCGGGAGCCCGGTCAAACTCTGTCCCCGACTTCATCCACGTGAACCAGCCCAGTCGCGGTCCGCTGGCCGAGTCGTTCCCCAGATCGCAACTTGGCACGGAATCGCGCCTCAAAATCAGCTGAAGCTCCACTTCCAGATTGGGCCCGCAGAAGAACCGGATCAAGCTACGCACGGACTCGTGCGCCCTTCCCGATGGCAGAAACCCGAGATACTGTTCCTGAGTCAAGGGGCCGATCCTCACCCGCACGCGCGATTGCTGGTCCCAGACGGCATCTCCCGCCACTAAACCCACGGCCAATTGTTCGGAAAACGAATCTCCATCTTCGAAGACTGACTGATCCGCAGGGTCGAGCGCTTGCCAGGAGCCGACGAACTGCTCGACTTCAACCCTTACGCCGAAGTAGTCCTCAAGCATGTGGCACAGGCCCACCGCCGATCGCGGCTGCAGAGCCAGCAGGCCTGAGTAGAACAGCAGTGCCTCATCGCGCACTTCCTGCCGCGCTTGCAATCCCGGCGTGCCGAGGCCGATCAAAGACATCAAGTAACGCGATAAGCGGTCCTTGCCCTCCCGCTCGTATGCCACCTGAAAGCGATACTTCTCCCATGCCTGGTAAAACAGGGAGATCATCCGGTGGTTGAAGATGTCGAGGAACTCAGCGAGGGCGCGATCCCGGCTGCGCAGCCGTCCGACGATCAACTCCGAATAGGCGTAGGGCAGGGCGCCGATCGGGCCGGTCAGGCCCATGAAGTTCACGGCCATCTTCGGAATCGGACCGCTCCAATCGATGGTATGGATCTGGCTCGGCGGGAAAGACAGCGATGTGTTCGCGGCAAACCGGACGACCTCGCGTTCGGGCGGGACAAAATGTCCCACCGGCTCGCGGCCGGCAAAGATCAGGGAGAAAAGGCGCACTGCCTGAAAGAACTCGAAGGTGCCGGGACTCTCACGCAGTTCTTGCTCGACGGCGGACCACTGGGCCGAAGGCGCGTCGGTCACACCAGAACGTTGTAACCCGCTCTCGGCGGCCATTCGCGCAGCACCTCCTTCCTCTGGCGGACGGAGGCCACCAGTTGCGTAAAGCTGTTCATCGACACATAGAGAGCCAGGAATTGCTCAATGACGCTGGCAAACAGGTAGGCGCCGCCGCCGACGAACTGCTCTTCATCCAGTTCTAATTCCACCCGCGTGCCGCGCGCGAACGCAATTCCGTTCTCCGATACCACGCGCGCGAAATGAGGCCGGCTGCGCAGCTCGGTAATTCCCTCGATCATCTTCTGGGAGAATTGCGATTCCGTGAAATCATACAGCCGCAGAATCTGTTGCAAAGCGTCTCGTCCTTCGCTGACTAACGAGAGGTAATTCAGCGATAGATGCGAAATCAGGTGCCACAACGCCATCTTCCCGGTTGATGGACGGAGGGGCATCGTCGGTTTCTTGAGAGCCACGATGCGTTTGAGCGGCGCATTGCTTTCCAGCTCGAAATCACCTTCGTCATTTCCAAAGGCCAGGCGGGCGGGCAGATTGCGATTCGAACATATGGTGCGGACCGTCAGCGTGTCCACAGAGGGTTTAGTGGGCCGCATCGAGCGATCGACCAGGGAGAGATAGACATCCAGCGCTTCATCGTTCAGCTTGTTGGAAGGCCGGCTGTTAGCGATCCAAAAGCAATCGTGCTGCTCCGCGGTTTCGTGCCGGTAGGAGTAAAACGGCCGGTACGACACGATCTGGCGCGTGGATGCGTCGATGCTGGCCACTTCTTCGACGGAAAACACTTCGGTCGCGGTGGGGCGCCGGATGTCGGGAATTACGGGATATTCGTATTTGCGTTGATCCAGGAGGATGGGCTCCGCCGTCTGCGGAAACAGGTTGATGGCCGGGCTGCATCCCAAACGAAACGTCTTCGGAGAAATGCCGATTTCGAGCCGCTGCCGCCGGTCTTCATCGCCCGCGCTGGAGAAGAGAAAGATCAGTTCAGCGCTATTCTTAAAGCCCGCGGCCCATGCGGGCTCCAAACCGGTAACGTCGACGAACAGGAATTTCTCCGGAATCGCGAAGTACTCCTGGAGCAGCCGGTAGCCGGCGAACGAGCGCCTCGGATACGGAAGCATGCCCTCATCGTCCGCGAATCCCACGGGCCGTAAGCAGGATGCGGGCAATTTGACTGGCGCCAGCTTCGCATTGGCCGGATCCCGAACGACTATCGACGTCAGCTTCGAGTTCAGTAGCTGATACAGAATGTGTACCAGGCTGCTTTCCCCGAACAAATAGAAGCGCAGCCGGTCCAGGCCTAACTTGGGCAACATCACATCCGGCGTGGTGCGCATCTCCAGGCGCAGAGCAAAGGCCGAATCCGGCGCGCGTAGGGCCGGTTTCAGGCGGTCAGGGCTGGTCCATTCCGTGCTGCTTACCGAGATCGGATATAGCGTCGTGTCATAGCACGTGCGGAACTTGCAGGGCACACCTGCGACCGGGCGGGAATACAATATCGACTCACGCGGGATTTCAAGGCCGGTCGTGAGCTTGCCCTGCTCGAGATCCACCTGAAACTCGACGATCGACATCGAAGGAATGGGGCGAACGAAATGGGGGTAGACAATCCCCAGAATGGCTTCCGTAATTTCCGGGAATTCGTCATCTACCTTCAGGTGAACACGCGCGGCGAGGAATGCAAATGCCTCCAGCAGCCGCTCCACGTGAGGGTCTTCGCACTTGGCGGGCTCCAGCAGCAGGCGTGACGCGATCTTCGGATACTTTTCCGCAAACTGGGCTCCCATCTGGCGCAGGTACGTCAGTTCGCGCTCATAGTAGAGCAGCATGTCATCCCGCATTCGTTACCTCGTACTGACCGCTGGTCAGTTCCAGTACCGTATCGAAGGAGACGTGTTCCGGAGCGGGATCTACCAGCATCAGGCCCTCGATTCGCAGGCGCATCGTCCGCGCGCTGACGAGCCCGGCTTCAATCGGCACAACCTTGACATTGGCGAGCCGGGGCTCGAAGAGTTTAGTGGCGGTTTGAATGTAGCGCAGGAGCCTGGTTTGATCCTGGGGAGCCGACAATTTGTAGCCGGTGAAATCCGGAAGACCGAAAATATATCCCGACTTGTTTACCTCTTTCAAAGACTCATCGGGTGGCACGGCGACTCGCCGGGTATTGAGCAACCACTCCAGATCGCGGCGTAGCGCATCCTTGAACAGGCGCAGCGACTGAGCGCGGGTAAGCGGCACTTCCTGGGAGTTACGAGGGTCTAGGTCAATGAGGCGATCCAGGACGGAAAGAGTGATCGCGGATTCGGGTGTGGAACGCGCCATGATTCTAGATCTGCATCGCCTGAACAGGGTCTAAGCGGCAGAGCCTTTCGAGCATTGCCTGCTTGGCTTTGGCGTCCCCCTGAATCTTCTTGCTGGCCTGAAGCAGAAAAACCATGGCAGACGCCACCAGGGCGTGATCTTCCCAGTCGTCGAGCTTGTGCGCTTCGATGGCGGCGGCGATATCGTCGAGCAAAGTTTGGGCAATCACATCTTTGCCAGCCGCAATGCAGATTTGCGCCAGCTGCAGCTTGCGCTGGAACTTGCCGCGGCCGCTCAGTTGCCGTTCGACCTCCTTCTGCAGAATGTCAATGGCCTTCTGCGGTTGATTGGTGCGCATCGCTTCCTGCGCTAGCGCTTGCGGGTCGATAAACTTCTTTTGCCAGCCTGGAGCGTGGGTATTCTCGGCGACGGGAGAGGCCGGAGCCTCGGCCGCCGGCGTGCCATTCGACGGTTCGGCCATCAATTCCTTGAGCCAGGCCTGGGTTTGGGTGTTAGCCGCCGGCGTATCGTCGCTAAGAGTGGCATCAAGGAGCTGAGGAAGATCCCGCAATAGAGTGCGCAGCTCCGATCGGATCGCGATGGCGATTGCGTTATATTGTTCACCGAGCGCAACGCAAGCGTCCACCGTGGCGCGCTGCAAATCGAGCCACGCCCGGCTGCACGGCAATCCCATTAGATACTCGGTGGTCTCGAGCAAATCGGTCCACTTGCCGGCCAACGCCAGAGCTCTGATCTGCTGCCGGTATTCCGTGCCCGGGGCGGTCAGCATCAGCGGATCGGAGGCAGCCCGCAACTCGCCCCAGCGCAGGCCGCGGAGCATCAGGTAAGGCGCGGGGCTGTAAGGCTCCCGCTTGCGCAAGAGGGCGGCTGCGGCCACCACGTTGGCAATGGCTTCGCGCCGGTCCTCGGGTTCCGCGGCAACCAGGCCGGCAATGGTGAGCAACATACCCTTCGCCGGCCCTGCGCCCGCCCCTGCTCCTTCCGCAGCAGCCTCACCCTCGGCAACGGCTTCCGGCGCCACCTCTTCGACCGGATCCGGCTCTGTCTCCCTCTTCTTCTGAAGCAGCGCATGGACGACGTGGCGTACCTCCGTGATGCCGTCGTTCAGCTTGCTGAATGAGGGTGCCGCGTCCTGGAACTTCTCATCGCAAACCTTGTTTAGTTCCTTCAAGGTCTGCAAGCTGCTGTCTAACTGCTTCTCGGACTGGAGGTAGAAGGCTTTGGGCGTTTCGACAAACGCCTTGTCGAAGGCCTCGGGCGCCAGTTTGCCTTCCTTCAGAGCCTTCTCCCGGGCGGCTTTCTGCTCTTTGCTTTTGGCGTCGTCTTCGTAGCCTACCGCCCGCGAGTCTTTGTATTGAAAGAAATTGTAGCCTTCGTTGCAAAGTGGTTTGGACTTGACGCTGGCATCCAGCTTGCCGCCGATCCATTCGAGCGGCGCGGCACGCGGCTCCAGATCGCCGTCTTCGATCTCCGGGTAAAGTGTGTCCCAAAAATCGTTAACGAGGCCGAGGCAGAGCTGCAGCCCGTCGTGCAACCCGGCGAAGCCGTACTTCTTTATCAGCGCCTCGGTGAGCCATGCCGCCAACTGCAGGTCCTTGCTTTGAGTGGCGATGGCCTCTTCGGTCAGCTTAATGACGCTATTGAAGTCGGCTACCTTGCGGTCGTGCTGCCACGCTCCCTGCGCAAGCTCATCGTCTTC
>Ga0335081_10003696_pt1 | contig 24066 bp, 20 predicted proteins | sample Lox_Sample_35_FD_206713 | JGI IMG/M metagenome (GOLD analysis project Ga0335081, IMG submission 206713) | Soil microbial communities from Loxahatchee National Wildlife Refuge, Florida, United States - Lox_Sample_3.5 | ecosystem: Environmental > Terrestrial > Soil > Wetlands | place: USA...
CAGGCCGGATGCGCCACCACAATCGGCGGCGAATTCGAGCAGCCTCTGGTGGAGTTGGCGCGGCGGCTCGCGGCTGGCTCCGACGGCGCCGCCGGACCGCCGCTCGTTTCGCTCGAGCGCCAGCAATTCCGTGTGCCCGATCGCGCCAGCCTGCCAGCACTGGCATCCTACGCCAGCCTGGTAATGAACGGCAGCACACGGCAAGTCGGTTACACGGAGGCCAGCCGCGGCTGTAAGCATCTGTGCCGGCATTGCCCGGTGGTTCCCGTTTACCAAGGCCTGTTCCGCATCGTTCAGCCCGAGGTCGTGCTCGCGGACATTCGCCAACAGGTGGCAGCCGGCGCGCAGCACATCACGTTCGGCGATCCGGATTTTTTCAATGGACCGGGGCACGCGATGCGAATCGTGGAAGCGCTGCACCGGGAGTGGCCGCGCCTCACCTATGACGCCACAATTAAGATCGAGCACCTGCTCGATCACCGCGATCTGCTGTCGCGGCTCGATTCCACCGGGTGCTTGTTCGTGACCAGCGCGGTCGAATCGCTGGACGACGACATCCTCGAAAAGCTGGCGAAAGGCCACACCTTCGCGGACTTTATCGAGACGCTCCACTTGACGCGCGCCGCCGGATTGCCGCTCGCCCCCACGTTCATTCCTTTCACTCCCTGGACGACTCGCGATTCCTACCGGAGCTTCCTCCGCCAATTAGCGGATCTCGATCTAAGCAGTCAGGTCGCCCCGATTCAGCTGGCCATCCGTCTGCTCATTCCCGAGGGCTCGCTGCTGCTGGACCTGCCCGAGATTCGCGAGATGGTGGGACCGTACGACGCGCGGGCCCTGGCTTATCCGTGGTGCAATCCCGATCCGTCTCTGGACCCCTTGAGCGCATCGATCCAGGAGCTGATCAAGCGCCAGGAACGGCGCCGCGCATCGCGCGTCGAAATCTTCCGCCAGATCTGGGACCTTGCGGGCAACGGCTCCTTTCCCGAGGATGCCCCTCGGCCGGACCGAGCCACCATCCCCTATCTCACCGAGCCCTGGTATTGTTGAGCCGAGCCCACCGAAGAGCAGTTAGCTCTTGTGTAAAACAGCGGAGTTTACTCCATTTATCAGGGCAGGCTTCAGCAGATCGCGCGACGTCACTCATGCGCTCGAGGCCGTGCCGGACGCGACTCTGGCAAACGGACGAATTACTTTTCAAAATCGCGGAACCGTGTGGGTTTCTCACATTGGCGGCGTCCGCGAGTCTAATTTCCTTCGCGTGCTCCACACATTGGACCGAAAGCGGCGGCGCAGGTTCGCTTAAGAAAGATGCCGCGTTTCAGGGGATAGCTTAGTTCGGCGTATACATGTCTGTCAGGCGGAAACTTCTGTAAACGATCACGTTCTGATGTGCATCATACGTGATTTGCCCACTCGGATTGACTTCAAAGGAATACGAATCGATGGTGTTGTTCTCCTCAACAAAACCTGCGTCGAAGTGGAAATTACCGTCGCGCAAATCTTGCGCGGATCCGACTGCCTCCGAATACACCCCCAGGTCCGCGTTCAGCAACGGCGTGGCGACGAGGTTCTGTTCGTCGATCTGCAGCACCTGGCCGCGGCTATTCCCCCCATTCATCACGGTTACGCGAGTGTTGCCATCATCGAAAACCAGAAGTTTGGTTGGGTCTGCAATTTCGAAGTTGCCGTCGTGCTGATGAGTGAACCAGGGATAGGGGTCCGTCGAGTTAATCGTGAAGTCACCATCGTTGCCCATCCGCCAGATGATGTGGCCGTCGCCAACGCCGTTACCGTAGGCGATTTTGATCAGCCAATCCTGATGGCGCGTTGAATACAGGAGGTTGCCGTCCGCCGTCTGCTGGATTGCATTTCCGTGGGTCCAATCATTACCGGTATCGGCCAATAGCATGAGTGGACAACCGGCAGTGGGACAAGTCTCTCCCAGAACCGCCATGCGGCGGACGTCCAGGAAGTCAAAGGTGTCCCATGTCCACACGACGTTTAGATTCTGATCTAGAACCACGATCATGTCGCCGAGGACGTCGATCGGCCCAGGGCCTTGGACATCCGTAAGAATCTGTTCCACATCTCCCAGCACAGCCACCCAGCCGTTGGACAGAGGACGAGCTTCGTGGTGGAAGCCGCTGATCTGGCGCTTTCCCATGGCTGTCAATTGCTCGTTTACTCGCGCGGCGTTGGTTTCCAATAACGTCATGCCGGTCAAATCGAATTTACGGACTAACTGCTGGGCGGAAACGCCGGCGGTTGATTCCACGATTCCCCACATGTCGCCGCCCGGCTCGATGCGAGTTACAAACGAAATGTCTGCTGGCCCGTACCATAGTACGTTGCCGGCAAGATCGTTCGCCTCGGGAATGACGCCTATCGGGCTGCCCAGCAAAATATGGTCCGATGCCGAAGTGGGGCTGGGCACTAGAATCGCGTCGGAGTACAGGCTCGCCGGCAGATCTCCCGTGGTGAACGTGACACCCATACTGGTTTTACCCATACTGCTGCTACGTGGCGAGCCCGTATCGACGGTGTGGTATGCGATGTAGTTAGCGTCTGGAAACATCCCCGCCAGGTAGAAATTCATGCTCTGGCCATTGCAATCCTGATACGGCGTCTGGTGGATGATCCCGTCCGGCCCCCAGAATGTCACGCGCATCCGTTCCAGTTCTCTGCATGCGGGTGCGCTATACAAGAAAACCAGCGAGTTATTGGTGGGCGACACTATGGCCTTCTGGGCCGTGACCACGGGGGCAAACTGGAATAACGTCGAAGCCGCCGCCGCATCGCCGGAGTCGAGGTCACGCGCGGAGACTTCCATCTCATAGACGCCCTCATGCGCGCTCGCGGTCCATTCCAGGGCGCTGGACGGACCGTAGTCGCGAATCATCCGGTAGTTGCCACCCATTTCCCTGACACGAAAGCGGTACCAGAGATTGCTACCGGCGCCCGATGCTACGCCGCTAAAGGTTACCCTGGTGCCCACCCGTGCTGGTGGTGGAGCGGAGGTGCTTACCGTAACCGAAATTGCTTTGGCTCGGTGCGCCGCCAGTAAGGCGACGCCTGCAGCCGCTAGGACTCGCAGGAGATTCCAATGGTTAAACATTCTTCCTAGCGGTATTTCGTGGACCACGACCCCGCGTTCCAAATAGATCCATTCATCTATTTGGTCGCTATTCTCGATCTTTAGGTCACTTGAGCGTGCAGATTTGTGCGTAGGGTAACAGTATCGACGGCTTCGTGCTTAAGATTTTGGAACGTTTCGGGCGGCGAGTCGCCGGTTCTCACACTAGCAGCGTCCGCGCGTCTAATTTCCTCTCGGTGTCTAAGCCTGCTCAGGGTTTGCCAAGCGGAATTTCCGCTCTGGCAGGCGCTCGGCCCCTCGCCAACACAACCAGGCTCCGAGTGCATTGACGGCACATACCAACCCGCCGACTTTCAGGCCGAAGATGGCTGGATTCGGCACGCCGGCAAGAGGCACGACCTGAAACGGCAGGGATGCCAGGCTGACGACGAGGCCGGACAGCGCGGCCAAGCGAACCCCGGCACCCGGCCGCAATCCCGCCGACCGCTTCCCGATCAACGCTACGGAAAAGAGCAAGGCGTACATGATGCACAAACAGGCGGCGAGTAGCGCAGCCGTTCCCAAAATGTGCGTGCCGGCAATCGGCGGAGCCGACAGCAATACGGAACGCGGAAGATCGCGATCCGGCGCGCGGCATTCGCCAGCGAAAACGCCCGCATTGTCGAAACCGGCTAGAGAGCGCCGATCGACATTTTAGTGAACACATTGAGCGTGAGGATCGAGAAGGCCGGCCTCGCCAGCGAGAACGGAGGATGTGCCGCGGGCACGCCACTCACCCAGCGCTCGAACAGCAGGTACAGCATGAGAACGGACAAGACGAGTGTCAACACGGAGCCGCTCCCGGTAAACCATTTGCCGAGGTCCAGTCCACGCACGTTCACGGCGTACAAGGCGAGCAACGCTACGATCGAGGCGCCCACGATCATTGGGGCGCTGTTCATCATCCAGGCACCGCGCGGCCCCGCGATGTAAGCGACGTTGTTGATCAAACTGGGCCCCTGCACGCCGATAATGATGATGGTGTAGAAGGAAACGTTCCAGGCCGCCATGTAACCGGCGAAAGGCGAAATGCCCGCTCGCACCACTGATAGGTGCCGCCCTCGATGGGGATGGCGCGGCTCAGCATGACAACTACGGCGCCAAGCGGCAGGTAGAAGAAAACGATACCCGCCAGCCAAAGGACCACATGCGTCGATCCCTGTTTGGCCGCGGAGCCGACCCGACTAAGCCCCACGATCAGGATGACTGGAGAAAGACCAGGTCGGTGAGCGGCAGTTGGCGTTTTAGGCCATGTTCCTCACCGGGCTGGCTCATTGTTACGGTCTGACGTAATGGTTCACGGCAGCGTTTCCCGCAGCACTTTTTCGCTTTGCTCGGTTCGGAAACGGCGCAGGCGGTCGCGGAGATCGGGGCGGCTATTGGCAAGGATCGCAACTGCAAGAAGGGCTGCGTTGCGCGCCCCAGGAGCGCCGATGGCCAGCGTTCCCACAGGAATCCCCGCGGGCATCTGCACGGTGGAAAGCAGGGAATCCATACCCTTGAGCGAGGCGCTTTCCATGGGAACGCCCAACACGGGCAAAACTGTGTGCGCGGCGCAGACTCCCGCCAGGTGAGCGGCGCCACCAGCAGCGGCGATGATCACTTCGATACCGCGCGCCTCGGCCTCGCTCACGTACTTGGCCGTCTCGGCCGGGGTGCGGTGCGCCGATAGCACGCGGCATTCGTGCGGAACTTCGAACTTGGTGAGCACCTCGTCGGCCTGGCGCATGGTCTCCCAGTCCGACTTGCTGCCCATGATAACGGCGACTAACGGAACCGCCGCCATCCGCTATTGCCCCTGAGCCAGGGAGTAGCCTAATTGCCCGTTGTAGGTGCGCAGCGAAGCCGTCATCACCACATCGATTCCAGCGTCGCTGATGCGCTTGGCGATGGCCAAGAGTTTGCCCCGATCGGCTTTGCCGTCGGACAGGAAGCGGCATCGGAAGCTGTCGGTGCAGAAGGTCTCGGCGGCTGCCAGGCCCGGAGGAAACACCATCACGCCGCGATTGTCGACCATTTCGAGCTTGATCCCATCCTCCGCATGTTTAGAAACCGCCGCTGCGAGTTCCTTGGGATTGCGCGAAGGCCAATAGATGATCACATCGATTCCCTTGATGTCCATTTGCGTGGATTGCGCGGCGGAGCCGGCGTGCTTGGCGGGTGCATGGGGCGGGGCTTTCGCATAGCTCACCGCTTTGAGAATGTTCGGCCTCTGCCCGACGCGCGCCACCACAGCTTTGGCAAACTCTTTGGTGCCGACTTTTTCCTTGCTTACCCCCTCCTCGAAGATGTCATAGGTGTGGACGCCATCTTCGATGGTGCGCAACCAGGCGTTGTGCACGCGCTCGGCGACTTCCGATTGTCCGATGTGCACCAGCATGAGCACCGCACCTAACAGCAGGCCGGAGGGGTTGGCTAGATTCTGACCGGCGCGGCGCGGCGCCGAACCGTGGATGGCTTCGAACATCGAACAGTTGTCGCCGATATTGGCCGAGCCCGCCAAGCCTACCGAGCCGGCGATCTGCGCTGCCACGTCAGAGAGAACATCGCCATAAAGATTGGGCATCACGATCACGTCGAACGCTTCCGGCGTGTCGGCCATTTTGGCGGCGCCGATATCGACGATCCAGTGTTCCTTCTGAATATCCGGATACTCTGCGGCGATCTCATCGTAGATCTTGTGGAAGAGCCCGTCCGTCATCTTCAGGATGTTGTCCTTCGTGAAGCAGGTGACTCTCTTGCGATTGTGGCGGCGCGCGTACTCAAACGCGTAGCGCACGATCTTTTGGGTGCCCGGCCGCGAGATGAGCTTCATGGCGGATGTCATCTCCGGGCTCAGCTGGTATTCGACGCCGGCGTACAGATCTTCTTCGTTTTCACGTACGACTACCAAGTCCATGTTGGGATGCTTGGTGTCGACGAACGGGTGATAGGAGACGCAGGGCCGAACATTCGCGTACTGCCCCAACGTCTTTCGCGTGGTGACATTAAGGCTCTTATAGCCCCCGCCCTGCGGCGTGGTAATCGGCGCTTTCAGGAAGACCTTAGTGCGCAGCAGCGAGGCCCAGGAGCTGGGTTCGATGCCGGAAGTGTTGCCGCGCAGGTAGACTTTTTCGCCTACGTCGATGGTTTCAATCTCGAGAGCCGCGCCGGCCTCCTGGAGGACCTGCAGCGTGGCCGCCATGATCTCAGGGCCGATGCCGTCGCCATGGGCGACTGTGATCGGAGTCTTAGTGGGCATAAGGGGAATAACAACGATAAACGGAAAGGTCTGTGTGGCGCAACTGCAAGAAATTACCGCCGAGACGCCGGGACGCAGAGGAACACAATAGCCGTGACGGACCGGTGACATTTGTGGATACGCGTTGCTCGATGAGGTTGGCGATCTCAATTTAACCGCGGCGGCCAACCATCTCTTGTTTTCTCTGCGTCTCTGCGTCTCGGCGGTGGAACCTCCGCCCACTACCACGCCATTGAGATATACTGATCTACCCGGAAATCATTGGAGGCGACGTATGTTCAAAAGAGGCTTCGCCGCGGCGGCATTGCTGGCGCTGCTGGCATGGGCGGCGGGCGCGCAAGACGCGAAAACCGTCATCGGCAACGTTTCGAAGGCGATGGGCGCGGACAATCTGAAAACCATCGAATATTCGGGATCGGGCTCCGATTTTTCGTTGGGACAGGCGATGAATCCGAGCTCGCCCTGGCCGCGGTTTGCCGATCCTTCCTACGATCGCACCATCGATTTTGATAAGGAAGCTTCGCATCTGGTGAGGACGCGCACGCAGGGCGAGAACCCGCCGCGCGGCGGCGGCGGGCAACCTCTGGTCGGCGAGCAGAAGCAGGACCAGGTGGTGATCTTCAACCCGCAGACTCCCTGGGCGCAGCGGCTCGATCTGATCATGCTGCCCTGGGGTTTTCTGCGCGCAGCAAACGCCGCCAATGCCACCATCGAAACCAAGAAGATGAACGGCAAGAAGTACACGGTGATCTCGTTCGAAGGCCAAAATAAAGCCAAAGTGAACGGCTATGTCGACGATCAGAACATGATCGCGCGCGTCGAAACCTGGATCGACAACGCCGTGCTCGGCGACATGCTGTACGAAGCCGATTACAGCGATTACAAAGACTTCAGCGGCGTGAAATTTCCGACGCACATGCTTCAGAAGCAAGGCGGCTTTCCGACTTTCGAGCTGACGGTTACCGACGTGAAGCCGAACGTGACTGCCAGTATCCAACAGCCGGAAGGACGGGGGCGCGGCGGACGCGGCGGGCCGGGAGGACCGGGCGCTGTGTCCACGGAGCCGGAGAAACTGAGCGACGGAGTCTATCTGCTTCCAGGCGCTTACGCCGCCGTGGCTGTAGACATGAAGGACGGAATCCTCGTGATCGAAGGGCCGCAAAGCGAGGAGCGCGCGCTGCAGATTATTTCCGAAGCGAAGCGGCTGATTCCGAATAAGCCCATCAAGTGGGTGGTGAACACGCACAACCACTTCGATCATGCGAGTGGCTTGCGCGCATTTGTGGCGGAGGGCGCAACGGTGATCACGCACCAGATCAACAAGTCTTACTACGAAAAAGTCTGGAGCAACCCGCATACCCTCAATCCCGACAAATTGTCCGAAGCGAAGGTGAAGCCTAAGTTCGAGACGATGACGGAGAAGAAGGTGCTGACCGACGGCAACCACGTCGTCGAGCTATACCACGTCAAGAACAGCACGCATAACGACGGCATGATCTTCGCGTATCTACCGAAGGAAAAGGTCATTGTGGAGGCGGACGAGTTCAACGTGGTCAACAACCCCAATGCGCCGGTGAACCCGTATCATGTGAACCTGGTGGAAAATCTGGAGCGGTTGAATCTGGATTACGATCGCATCATTCCCATCCACTATCCGGGCCGCAGAGTCGAAAAAGCGGAGCTGCTGAAGGCGGCTGGGAAGCAATAGCGCCGAAGTGGGCCAACCCTCGTCATCTGCGGGCGCCCTTTCCGGTGTGCGGGCCAGGTCCGGCCGCAAGACGCGCCGGCCTGCTCCACAATGCCACACCAGTCCAGTCACTGTGGTGTAATTGATTACGGAATCTCCGGGAGGTCTTGCGTGAGGATTCGTTTGATGATCTTGACGGCGGGCGCCGCCTTGTTATTGTCGGCGCTGCCGGTGTGGGCGCACCATTCGTTTGCAGCCGAGTTTGACGCGTCCAAGCCCTTCACCATTAAGGGCACGTTTACCAAGATGGACTGGGTCAACCCGCACTCGTGGATTCATCTGGATGTGAAAGCGGAAGACGGCACGATCGAGCACTGGTCGTGCGAAGCCCTCCCACCCAACGGTCTCTACCGGCAGGGCTGGCGCAAGGACAGCTTAAAGCCTGGAGAAGAAATCACGGTAACGGGTTTCAAATCGAAGGATGGAACGACGGTGATGTGGACGAGCAGCGTAACCACGGCCGACGGCAGACGGATGTTTGCCGGTTCGCCCGAGGGACCTGGAGGCGGAGCCGCACCCCCGCCCGCGCCAGGCGCGCCGCCTAAGGAATAATTCAGGAACACACGCGCAAATGAAACGTCGTTGCACCGTTATTCTGCTGGCCGCGGCGGCGGTGTGGACGTTCGCGCCGCTCGCCGCCGGCCAAGCCTATACGGCGCCGCGCACCCCCGATGGCCAGCCGGACTTGCAGGGGATTTGGGAAATCCGCAACTCGCCGGATAAAGACATCGAGAAGGCTAAGGGACTGATCGTGGAGCCGAAAAACGGCAAGATCCCCTACCAGCCCGCGGCGCTGGCTCAGAAAAAGCAGAATGAAAAAAATAGCGCCAAAGCCGATCCCCTCAACAGTTGCTATATGCCGGGGGTGCCGCGGATCAACCTGCTGGAATACCCGTTTCAGATTTTCCAGACGCCCGGCCAGATCGCAATCGCATACGAGTACATCCACAATTTCCGCAACATTTACCTGAATCGCAAACAGCACATGGAGGGCATCGACTTCTGGCAGGGCGATTCGCTGGGCCATTGGGAAGGCGACACCCTGGTGGTCGATGTAGGCGATTTCAATGACCAGACCTGGTTCGATAAAGCCGGAGATTTCCATAGCGACGAGTTGCACGTTACCGAGGCTTATACGCGTACGGGCGCGGACACGCTGAAATACGAAGCCACCATCGAAGACCCGAAGACGTTCACGATGCCGTGGAAGATCAGCGCGACGCTCTACCGGAACACCAAGCCCAACGCGCGTTTGCTGGAGTACGAGTGCCACTATCTGGCTGAACAGGCGGCCGCCAAGAAGGAGGGCAAGTGAGCATGACGAGGCTGCTGAGTCCAATCGCTGCCGTCCTCGCAATCGCGGCGCTGCCGATGTTTGGTCAGCCGCCCGCTGCTCCGGAAGGCGGGCGCGGCGGGCCGGGCGGTGGACGCGGAGGGTTCGGCAGGGGCCGCAGTCCGGCATTGCCACCTCCAGGGCCGACGCCGCGCATGGCCGACGGCAAGCCCAACATGACGGGCTATTGGAACGCTGGGATGAATGGCGGAGCCGTCTTTGAGGTGCAGAAACATCCCAGGCGCTCGCAGTCGCTGCCTGCCGGCGACGGCGCCATTGTGGATCCGCCAGACGGATTGATTCCGTATCAGCCGTGGGCCGCCGAAAAGGCCAAGGACAACTTCGAGCATCATCTGGCAGATGAACCGGAATTGCATTGCTACATGTCCGGCGTGCCCAAGCAGATTTACGTGCAGTTCGGATTTCAGATTCTGCAGCCGCCCGGCTACATCGTGATGAACTGGGAATTCATGCACTCGTATCGCATCATTCCTACAGACAGTCGCGAGCATACTCTTGGGCCGAACGTGCACTTGTTCGAGGGTGACTCGGTGGGCCACTGGGAGGGCGACACGCTGGTGGTCGATACGACCAACCTCAACGACCGGACCTGGTTCGATACGGCCGGCGACTTCCACAGCGACCAGTTGCACGTGGTAGAGCGGTTCACCATGGTGAATGACCGAACGATCAATTACGAAGCCACCATGGACGACTCAAAAGTGTTCACCAAACCCTGGAAGATCGCCATGCCCCTGATGCGGAACCTGCAGCCGAACTACGAAATCATGGAGTTCGGATGCATCGAGGGCAACCAGGACCTGCACCATTACCTGCAAGAGGCCGGCGGCAAGGCCGCAGAGAAGAAGAAGTAGTCCGAACGGAGGAATATGCAACCGCGGCTCTCAGCGCTTACTCTAGGCTGCGCGGTCGTGGGGGCCTTTGCATACGGACAGCAGCCATCATCCCCTACGCCGACCGCGGAACAGATTCAGCAACTCAGTGCCTTGGCCGATGAAGTGAAGGCGCTGCTCCAGTCGGGCGATTTCACAAAAGCGAGCCGCCAGGCGACCGCTCTTTCGGCAGGTATTTACAAGCTCGCGCCATCCATCGTCCTAACACCTCAGCAACAATTGGAGCGTTTCGAAGCGATCACCCGCCCCGATCCCGCCAGTAGGTTCTCGCTAGACGCTACCCTGGCCAAATTCGCCTTGGACGCCGGTCAACTGGGCAAGGCGGAAGCGTACGCCAGAGAGCTTTTGGCTCTGGCGCCACAGTTCACCAGCAGCAGCACGTACGGCAACGCCTTGCATTCAGGAAACCTCATCCTCGGCCGCGTGGCACTGCAAAGGGACCACAACCTGGCGTTGGCCAAGAGTTCACTGATGGCTGCGGCAGCAGTGCCATCCACGCCGACGCTGCAGAAGTATGGACCGAACATGGCTCTGGCGCGCGATCTCCTCGCAGCGGGAGAACGCTACACTGTGCTGCAGTTTATCGCCATGTTCCGGAGCATCTGGACCGAGGGTCAGAAGAAACTGGATGATTGGACGGCCCTGATTCAGGCGGGCGCCATTCCGGACTTTGGCGCCAACTTACTTTATTGAGAACCGAATTCCTACTCGTCAGGGTCCGGCGCGCAGGGGCCATCGTTACAGAAGCAACGGTCGCGGCGGCACCAGGTCTTACACTTGTCCGGGTGATCGCCGACACCATAATTCGACGGATGCTCGATGATGTCGCAGGGCGCCGGCATGTTTCCCATGCACTCGTGTAATTCCTCGCGGCTCTTGGATTCGCGATGACAGCGATCGCCGTGCTGGGCTTGGGCGTCCGATACCATCTTGGAGCAATGGCATTCGTGCGCGCCATTCTTCGCCGACACGTCGCATTTGGGAACCGAATGCGGGTCCTCGGGCTCCTGACCGGTAAGGACTACCGACAGGCCAAGTAAGAAAACGACCGCAAGTACACGCGCTACCATAAGGCCTCCTCCTGAAGAACTGGGATTGATCAGGGCGGGGATCTCAGACTAAGTGACGGCTCACCCAGCCGTCGATATTAGCTTCAGCCTACCGCGGTAATGGCTCGGAAATCCAATTGATTATTTGGATTTTGCCTATTATTTGCTTTCTGAAGTACTACTTGGCTAACCTGCGGCTAATCGAATAGTGGCGTGACCGCGGTGCAAGCGTGCAGCGTAGCCAATCGCGCTGCCGACATGGAGTCGAATCGGCAAAGGCACTGCTCGCGGCGTGGGCCTGGCTTCGGCGGCGAGGCTGCTGAAGAGGCCTATTTGCCGGCCAAGCCTTCCGTCAATTCGATATATGCTCCGGCCGGATCGGTAAGAAATGCCGCTTTGAAACCAAACCGCGGGAGTTCATGATATTCGAAATTGAGTGTCACTCCATCGGAAGTCAGGTTCTTGCAGAAGGCTTCCAGGCCTTTCACCTCGAGACCGAAGTGATCGAGGGCGCGGCCCCGGGTGGGCGCTTGCGGTGTTGCGGTTTTTACAAAATGGATTTCGCCCCCGGGTAGCGACACGGCAAAGTTGGCCTGGTCCGGTAGCGCGACCGCTCCAAAGTGCTTCACATACCAGTCGCGCTCACCCTCAGGATCGACCACGGCCAACTGAAGGTGATGGAAAGCTACCGGAGTAGGGAGGTTCTTGTCTTCGATGAACTCGACACGGATGCCCGCTGGAAAAGTAGCCATCAGATGGCGGTTCGAATCCTTCATGGGCACTTTGTCTTTCTTCAACTTGGTTTTGATATCGGCGTAGTCTTTCACGGCGAAGGTGATGTGATTCAGCGCAGAGCCATCGGACCCGGCGTCGGTTTCACTATTGCTGATGATGACGTTGATGCCGGGCACCTTGAGCAAGACCATTGGCCCCGCTTTCCCGAGCTGGGGCGCCAGCACGTCGGTCCAAACCTTCATTTGCGCATTGGCATCGCGCACTCTCAATTGGATCTGCCCGAAGGAAACTCCCGCCGCATTCGGGGCCGGAAGTTCGGCAAGTACGGGGGCGGTGAACACCGCCAACAAGAATAGCCAGCGCATGGCCGACAGCCTAACATGTGGCATACGGTATATGAAGTTGCCAGAAGTAAGCAAATTCTCATATCGACACGCCGTTTGCGGCGGAAGAATTGCCGTTTTGACCAATTTGTAACGGCGCTCAGCGATACTGGATTTAGAGCGAAAGGGAGGGACCTCGTGAGCAGCGGAGCCCGTGTCAGCCATCCCATTTACAATCTTCTGCCTGCGGAAATTGAGGGATTCGATGCCCTGGCGGAGCTGGCGTTGGACATGCGCTGGTCGTGGAACCGGGCGACAGACGAGGTGTGGCGGGAGCTCGACCCGGAGCTCTGGGCGATTACGCACAATCCCTGGGTGGTCCTGCAAACCGTCTCGCGCGACCGGATCGAGCAAGTATTGAGCGACTCGCGGTTCCGGAACAACGTCGATGGCTTTGTCGAAGCCAGCCGGCGCGCCACGGAAGCACCTGCCTGGTTTCAGCGGAATCATCCGCGCCCTCCCCTGACTCTGGCTGCCTACTTCAGCATGGAATTCATGTTGAGTGAAGCGCTGCCCATCTACTCAGGCGGCTTGGGCAACGTCGCGGGCGATCAGTTGAAGGCCGCCAGCGACCTGGGCGTCCCGGTGGCGGGCGTGGGCCTGCTCTACCAGCAAGGCTATTTTCGCCAGATGATCGACAAGAACGGCGCACAGCAGGCGCTGTTCCCGTATAACGACCCGGGACAACTGCCGCTCACGCCGCTGCGCCAGCCTAACGGCGAATGGCTGCGCCTGGAAATCGCGCTGCCTGGCTATTCCGTCTGGCTGCGCGCCTGGCAGGTGAAGGTGGGCCGAGTAAGGCTTTACCTGCTGGATAGCAACGACGCCGCCAACGTTCCGGCTCGCCGCGGAATTACCAGCGAGCTTTATGGCGGCGGCCCGGAACTGCGCCTGCAACAGGAAATCCTGTTGGGGATCGGTGGGTGGCGGCTGCTCCATGCGCTCGGGCTCCAACCAGAGATCTGTCACCTGAATGAAGGCCATGCCGCATTCGCGGTGCTGGAACGCGCCCGCAGCTTCATCGACGAGACCGGACAGCCGTTCGACGTCGCGCTGGCGGTAACGCGGGCAGGCAATCTGTTCACCACACACACGGCAGTGGCCGCCGGCTTTGACCGGTTTTCTCCCTCCCTCATTGAGCAATACCTCGGCGGCTACGCCGATAAGAAGCTGGGCATTCGGCTCGAGGATTTGATGGCTCTTGGGCGCCAAAACCCCGGCGACCACGCCGAGCCCTTCAACATGGCGTACTTGGCCATTCGCGGCAGCGGAGCAGTGAATGGCGTGAGCCGCTTGCACGGCGAGGTGAGCCGAAGGCTGTTTCTCTCGCTGTTTCCCCGCTGGCCATTGGAGGAGATCCCGGTGTCGCACGTCACCAACGGTGTCCATATGCCGAGTTGGGATTCGGCGGAGGCGGACAGCCTTTGGACTAAAGCCTGCGGGAAGGATCGGTGGCTGGGAACGACGGAAGAGCTCGGCGCCCCCATTCGGCGGATCTCGGACGCGGAACTGTGGCAATTTCGGGCCGCTTCGAGCAGAGCGCTGGTGGATTATGCGCGCGAACGCTTGTCGCGCGAACTGGCCGCCGCAGGCGCCCCGCCCGAAGAAGTGGACGCCGCCAGACATCTGTTCGATCCCTACGTGTTGACCCTGGGGTTTGCACGCCGCTTTGCCACCTATAAGCGGCCAAACCTGCTGCTGCGCGATCCCGCGCGCCTGATTCGTATCCTGACCAACCCGCAGCGCCCGGTGCAACTCATCATCGCCGGCAAGGCGCATCCGGCCGATCAGGCAGGGCAAGCTCTCATACAGCAATGGACGCATTTTATTCGACAACCCGAAACACGCCCGCACGCCATTTTCCTCAGTGACTATGACATGCTCCTCACCGAGCATTTGGCACAGGGAGTGGACGTTTGGATCAACACGCCGCGGCGGCCATGGGAGGCCAGCGGAACCAGCGGCATGAAGGTGCTCGTGAATGGAGGGATCAATCTGTCGGAACTGGACGGCTGGTGGGCAGAAGCGTACACGCCGGATATCGGGTGGGCGTTAGGCGATGGGCAAGAACATGGCGACGATCCGGCTTGGGATGGGGCTGAAGCCCAAGCACTCTACGACGTGCTCGAAAACCAAGTGATCCCTGAGTTCTACACCCGCAACGACCAGGGCATTCCAACCGCGTGGGTGGCGCGTATGCGCGAAAGCATCGCTCGACTCACTCCACGTTTTTCCGCCGACCGCACCGTGCGCGAATACACCGAGCACTACTATCTTGCGGGCGCGGCGGCTTACCGCGAGCGCTCTGCGGACAAGGGGGCCGTGGGCAGGCAAATAGTGGATTGGCAGAAGGCGCTGGATAAAGATTGGACCAAGCTGCGCTTGGGTGAGGTTCGGGTGGACACAACGGGCGGGCAGCATGCATTCGAAGTTCAGGTCTACCTCGATGACCTCGACCCGAGTTCTGTTCGAGTCGAGCTTTATGCCGAAGAGACCGACGGCGACGGCCCGGTGCGGCAGGAGATGAAACGTTGCCGTCCCCTGGTCGGCGGAGGCAGCGATTACGCGTACTGCGGCAGCGTACCAGCCACGCGTCCGGCGGGCGATTACACACCGCGCGTGATCCCGCAACGGGCAGGCGTCGCGGTTCCATTGGAAGAAGCGCGGATTTCCTGGCAGCGTTGAGCTCGATCGCTATCTGCCGCATCGCGAACAATGCCGGTGGCCGCCGCTGCCCGGTCTTATTTCCCCACCAGATGGCGGATGTCCCGTTCGTTTTCCAAGCAAACGAACTCCAACAGCTCTGTATCACTGGCGAGTGATTGATTTACGTGGATGCTCCAGGGCTTGGTATAAGCCTTGGAGTCATCTACGGTAATGTCGATCTCCAACCTGCCGAAACTGGGCCGCCGAAAACGCTCTGTCACGAGCGCGGCGCTGGTAAGTGGCGTGCCGCTCACGTCAAGCCAGGTACCGTCGCGGATTCCGTTTGTCTTCACCACCAGCTGGTCGCCTTCCCATTTGCCCGAAGAGTAACCGTTGAAGCTGGGTTGCGGATCTTCCGGCAGCGGGCGCCCGTCCGTGAAAATCTGCCGGTAGGCCGTATCGCGCTCGAACAGGATCACCAGGAGGCCGGGCGTCTGGATGATCTTGCGCGGATACGGATGCAGGTGCATTTTGATGGGTCCCAATGGTTGGCAGTGGGTGTCGGGATCGTCTTTGTTATTCTCTGCACGCCGTGCCTTCACCAATTCCGCGGCCCACGGCTGTAGTGGCAGGCCGCCTTTCATCTCCAGACTGACGTCCTGAAATTTCGGATCCCGCTGCGAGTTGCCCACAAACGTGGAGGAGGATGACCCGGTGGGCTCCCACAATCCAGACAGATCCGGCTTGCCATCAGCGGTTCGCGGCACTGGTGCAGAAAGGTTCGGCGTACCGTCGGGGAGGCGCGGGATGCCTGGGGTGGGATAGTTCAGCCACTGCGCGCCGAGCGGCGCAGCAGCGGTGAGGAGCCACAGAGCCAGCCGAGTAGTGTTCATTGCTATTTCCCTACGAAGTGCGTGAAGTCTCGCTCGTTCTCTAGGCAAATGTAATCGAGCAGCTCCGTGTCGGCCTTCAGCGGTTGGTTGAGCTGAATCGTCCAGGGCTTGGTGTAAGCCTTCGAGTCATCTACGGTAATTTCGATTTGCAGTTTTCCAAAGCTCGGGCGGCGGTATCGTTCCGTAACCTTTGCCGCGCTGGTGAGCGGGCTCCCGGACGCATCAAGCCACATGTCATCGCGGAACCCTGTGGTCTGGACGACCAGGGTGTCTCCTTCCCACTTACCCGACGAATAACCGTTCCACGACGGGTTCGGATCCTCGGGCAATGGCCGGCCGTCGGTGAAGATCTGCCGGTAACCGGCGTTTCGTTCGGTAAGAATGATGAGCAGCCCGTGTCTGGATGATCTTCTTATACAGGCCATCGGTGAGGATTCTGAGTGCGCCTCTCGGAAGGCACCGGGATTGCGGATCGTCTTTGCTATTTTCCGCTGAACGCTTCTTCACCAGGCCGGCGGCCCAGGGTTGATAGGGCAGACCACCCTTGAGACTCCAGCCAAGGTTGATGAACTCCTGGCCGACCTTTTGATCCGGGCAGCCATCGGGAGGACAGGGCCGGTTATCTTCCCAGCCCCACATGCCGGAGAGGTCGGGTTTTCCGTCGCGTGTTCGCGGCGCGGGCGCGTTCAGATCCGGCTTGCCATCAGCCGCGCGTGGTATGCCGGCGGTCGGATAGTTTACCCACTGCGCCGACGAAGGCCGTGGCACTACGAGCACTACGAGGGCAGCCACCACCGCGATGGTCTCCGAGCTCAGCCGCCCTATCTTCGTAGCTCGCCTCGCAATCTAGTGGTCCGCGTCACAAATTCCGCGGGGCAGACCGTCGTCTTTCGCGGTCTGCCAGGGTGTGCCAAGCGCGCCTTTGGCCGCTGTGCGCCGCCGGCAGACGACGGAAACCGATCGTCCGCCCCACAGAGCTAAACTGCATTTTGCATTACGCACTACATTAGTGCGTCGTTCCGCCCGAAGGCTTGCCGAACTTGGCGTCATCGATCGGAACGTTCACCTTCACGTCGCTGATGGTGAACGCGTCCTTGCCGTCCAACCAGACGAACGTGTACGAGAAGGGGAACTTGATCCCGTTCACGTCACGATAATCGGCATAGTCCACCTGCGTCGAGATACGGCCAATCGGCGACTTACTATAGCGGAGTTCCCGCGTCAGCAAGCCGGACTTCTTATCGAAGTACAACGTTACGAGCAAACCGTTGGCGCTGTTTCCTTGCACCACGTCGACTTCTTTGCCGTCGATGCTATCGGGAAAGCCCGAGCGCAAATTCGTGAGGACCTGCTTGATCCTGCCAGGGAACGAAAGTTCCGCATCCGCCCGCATGCCATCCAGCTCGCTGCCCGTCACCTGGTATTCGCCCAAAACCGAGCGCGGTACATTCACCCAACCGACCATGCCATCGAACACTCTGGCCTGGTCCCCGCGATCTTTGGCCTCTTTAAATGTGATGAGCACGGCGCGCCGATTCGGAGCCTTCGCGACGATCTGGAACTGACCGCCGCCGCGCACGCGCTGGTACCCACCCTGGGTGCCGGTGGCGACCCAACTGGTAAGGCTGTTGACCTTCTGTGCCCCGCCGAGCGCCTGGATGTACTTGTCCAGAATCTGCGTGGCGGTGGGCACGCCCTGGCCGGGCGCGACGATGTCATCCTTCTCCTCGTTGGGAGGACCGTATAGGGCGTCGAGAGAGATTGTGGTCGCGGGACGCGAGCGCCCATGATGACAGGTCCAACACGTCACTAGTTGCACGCCCGAAAAATTCGCGCGATTGATGTTGGCCACCATCTCCACCATCTTGCGGGCGGTCTTCTTGCGTTCCGTGTCGAATTCCCAAACCACTTTGTCGGTGCCTGCCCCGGTATGACAATCGGAGCAGTCAAAGGCCAAGGCCGCAGTCATCACTCCCATGGCCCCCATAAAATCGGCGGTGGTGAGCCCTTTCAGCGTGCTGGTAGTGACGTTCTTAAAAACCTCACCCGCAGTCTTCCCGCTCGCTGCTTGGATCGGGGTGGGTTGCGCCGCCGCCTGCCCCGTCAACGCGACGCCCATCAGGCAGACGACCGCCGTTGCTTCCGCGGCAACTGCGAGCCGTCTCAACCAAACCTTCATAACGTGTTCCTCCCGGAAAAGTATGTGAACGGACTAGTGTACTAAACCCGGTGAGGGGCTGGTACGGCTCTAGAGGGCCAGCAGGCCGCGGTGAATTTCCGGTGCTGGCGGCTGCCCGTGATTTCACCAGAAATACGTGGCCACTACTTTTGGCGATGTCGGCGATCCGGCGATCACCTTCACGTGCAGCACCAGTTGCAGGTTCTTGTTCTGCCAACCGGGGGGCGCGGTCCGCAAGGCTTCCGCCATCAGGTCGGCGTTGGTCACCAGTTCTGCGCCGGCATCGGTTCCATATTGCGTGATGCCCGCCACTTCCACGAGCATGGCGTGGGTGTCGGGGTGAAACAAGCGCGAGACAATCGCGTAATCTTCGTCCGTCCGGCGGTCGGCGGGAAGATTGGGCAGCGACCATTGCGTCGCCGCCCCGTTGTCGGTGATCCCGATCGGACGCCGCGTGCCATCGATGAAGTAGCGCATTTCCCGGCTGATTTCGCGCCAGCGCGTGTATGAATAACCCACCAGGATGGCCGGTCCCGTGCGCAGATCCTGGAACGAAACATCGTTGCCCACCTTCAGACGGAACGGCCGGCCCGTGCGCGTCAGCATGGCAGTCAGGCGCGAGATGGCAATCAAATCGCCGCCGCCCACGAACTGGTCGGTCATCAGCACGAAATCTTGGGGCTTGGGATTCGGATTCGCCTCGCGGTCCAGGCCGTACACGGGCACAAAAGAAGCTCCCAGCAGAACCGGGGCGCTACCCGTCACCACCGGTGCCCAGAACTGCGCCATTGGTATATCAGCCGGACGGCTGCGCACCCAGATCACGCCGGCCGCGGCGAAGCAGAGCAGCGCCGCCAGCCCTACCACGAGCGGTCCGCGGGATTTGGTAGTAGAGGGGATGGCCGGGACCGGCGGGGGCACAATCGAAGGCGCGGCCACGGCTTCGGGAACCGCCGTACCCGCTTCCGGCATTCGAAATTCGGGTATGTAGGTTCCCAAGGGGAGCTCGATTCGTACCGAGTCGTGGATGCCCTGCTCTGCGTAATAGAGTCCCAGGCGCTTGCGCACTTCTCCGGCCTTGACGCGCACCGTCGCGTCTTCGCCGGGCTCATAATCGGTCGAGCGGCCGAATACTTCGATCCCGATGGTACGCTCTTTCAGAAGGTCGGCCTGGCCGTTTAACGTATGCTCCACAACGTACCGCAGGAACTCCTGGCTACGTTTACTGCTGCGGAACTCGTTACTGGCAAGCACCCGGGCCAGCGCTTCGCGAACGGTTTCCGAAGATAGTTGCGAGCGGCTACCCTCCACCATTGCCCCTCATTCTATCGCGGGAACCGATTGAAAACATAGCGCGTTCGATCCGGTAACGAACCCAAGCGTAACGGCGCAAAAACCGTTGTGAACTGGACGGCGAGCCACACCCGGACCGATGATGTTAGTAAGTTACGTGAAGATCACAGTGTCCGCGATCAAAGTGTCACCAAAGATGCGGCCGGTGTTGGACCCGGAGTTTACCCCGGCGGCGCTCTGGACCAGAGCGTATCGCGAGGCCATCCAAGCCGAAGGCCGCGCGAAGTCGGCGGTTGCGCTCGAGCGCAGCGATGGTTCGGTGTCCGTCTGCCGCACCGAGATATTGCCGCACGAAGGCGTAAACGTGCCGGTGAACTGCCGGTATGTCGAGCGTTTACTCAAGTTCCTGCTTTGGCAAAAGGGCGGATACCGCATCACCATTGGTGGCGACCCCGCGCTCGCCGCCTATATCAGAAGTGTCTATGCGCCCGATGGCGCGCGCGCATTCGACTATCAATTCCTGGGCGACCGCGTCTATGGACGCCCGATGACGATCGAGAACACCACTTTCGACGCGACCCCGCCGGAAAAGGAGACAGCCGCGCCGCTTGGCCGCCATTTGGACGGCTACCGCCTCGGGTTCGATCTGGGCGCGAGCGACCGCAAGTGTGCCGCGCTGGCGGACGGGCGTGTGGTGTTCAGCGAAGAAATTCCGTGGAACCCCTCGGCGCAAGCCGACCCGCAATACCACTTCGACGGCATCAACGATTCCTTGCGGCGGGCTGCCGCCAAGCTTCCGCGCGTCGATGCCATTGGCGGCAGCGCGGCGGGTGTGTATGTGGCCAACGAGGTGCGCGTCGGCTCGCTCTATCGCTCGGTCCCGCCGGCGCTCTTCGAACAACGCATCCGGCGGTTGTTTTTCGATCTACAAACCGCTTGGGGCGGCATCCCGTTCGAAGTCGTCAACGACGGCGAGGTCACGGCGCTCGCCGGTTCCATGGCGCTGAATGATGCCGCCGTGCTAGGTATCGCCATGGGTAGCAGCCTGGCGGCCGGCTTTGTGACTCCTGCGGGTTCGTTGACTACTTGGTTGAACGAACTGGCCTTCGTTCCAGTAGACTATCGCGAATCGGCGCCGGTAGATGAGTGGTCGGGCGATACTGGAGTCGGTGCGCAGTACTTTTCGCAACAGGCAGTGGGGAGACTGCTGGTTCGCGCCGGTATCGACTTGCCGAACGACATGCCGCTTCCCGCCAAGCTTGAGCACGTGCAGCAACTGGTAGCAGGCGGCGATGTGCGGGCGCGCAAGATCTTCGAGACCATCGGTACTTATCTGGGATACACCATCGCCCTGTACGACGAGTTCTACGACTTCCGCAATTTGTTGGTGCTCGGGCGGGTCATGACGGGCGAGGGCGGCAATTTGATTCTCGGCATGGCGAACACAGTGCTCCTGGCGGAGTTCCCCGAATTGGCCGAGCGCATCCGATTTCATATTCCGAGCGAGCAGGAGAAGCGCCATGGACAAGCCATCGCCGCCGCCAGCCTGCCGCCGCTTTCCGTGAGGGAACCGACCCATGCGATTTCATAATTCCGCCGCAGATGTTTTCGTCCCCGATGGCGTCGGGCTTCCGGAGGCGCTCGCCCGCACTACGCATCTGGCAATTTCCGCGCATCAGGACGATCTCGAAATCATGGCCTACCACGGAATCGCCGAATGCTTCGGGCAGCGCGACCGATGGTTCACCGGAGTGGTGGTCACCAACGGCGCCGGCAGCGCGCGCAATGGAATTTACGGCAACTACACTGATGCCGACATGCAGCGGGTACGCATTACCGAGCAGCGCAAAGCCGCGTATGTCGGCGAGTATGCTTGCCAGCTGCAGCTCGGCTTTACCAGCGCGCAAGTGAAAGACCCGCAACAGACCGCTGTAGTGGAAGATCTGGAAGCGATCCTGCGGGCGACGAAACCCGACTTCGTCTACCTGCACAACCTGGCGGACAAGCACGATACGCACGTCGCCGTAGCATTGCGCTCGATCGCCGCGCTGCGCCAAACACGCGCCGAAGTGCATCCGAAGAAAGTCTACGGCTGCGAGGTATGGCGCGATCTGGATTGGATGGTGGACGAGGACAAGCAGGTATTGCCGGCTTCCGCGCGCCCGAATCTGGCCGCGGCGCTGGTGGGTGTGTTCGATTCGCAGGTGAGCGGCGGCAAGCGCTACGATCTGGCAACCGCCGGCCGGCGGCTGGCGCATGCCACCTACTACGCATCCCACGAGACCGACCAAGACCCGGCCATCAACTTCGCCATGGACTTGACTCCGTTGATCGAAAACCCGGAGCTACCGGTGCTCGAGTACGTCGCGGCCTTCATCGACCGCTTCCGGAGCGACGTGGAGCGCCGCGTGCAAGCAGCGCAACCCAAACAGGCCTCCTCGCCTGCGCGCACGTGACCACTTCGAAGATGCTCGAAGAGACCCGGCAGCAGCCGGAGACGCTGAGCCGGACTCTCGAACACGGGCTGCGTGCCGTACGCGCCTTAGAGAAACGATTTGCGAAGGCGCGCCCGAGATTGATCGTGATCGCAGCCCGAGGCACTTCCGACAACGCCGCGCAATTCGGCCGCTACCTCATCGAGATGACGACGGGCATTCCGGTTTCGCTGGCCGCGCCCTCGATCGTTACCCTGTATCACCGCGCCGTCGATCTGCGGGAAGCGCTGGTGGTCGGCATCTCGCAATCCGGCGAATCGACCGATATCAACGCGGTTCTCGAAGACGCGCGCCAGCGTGGCGCCATCGCCATTGGCATCACCAACCAGGCGCGCAGCACCATGGCCAGAATTGCCGATCATGTGCTGCTGGTGCGGGCTGGGAAAGAGAGGAGTGTAGCCGCCACCAAGACTTACACGGGGCAGTTGCTGGCGCTATACCTGCTGGCCGCTACGTTGGGCGGGCATGTCCACGGCGACGATCTCCGCCGCATTCCCGATTGGGTGGCCGGGGTGCTGCGGCGCGAGGCGGAAATTGCGGAAGCAGTCGAGCGCTACCGCTTCATGGGCGGGACGGTGACGGTCGGCCGCGGCTTGAACTATGCGACCGCTCTGGAGTTCGGGCTCAAGCTGATGGAGACCTGCTATGTCCTGGCGGAGCGCTTCTCGGCGGCCGACCTGATGCATGGGCCCATCGCCATGGTCGAGCATGCGTTTCCGGTCTTCGTGTTTGCGCCACCGGGCGTCACGTGGCCCTCCATCTCAGACGTTTTGGACCGGCTCGATCGCCTGAAGGCCGACACCCTGGTGATTACCGACCATAGCAACGGCCACGCCCGCGGGCGCGTTCGCGCTATCGAACTGCCGGCGCAGCCGGGACGGCGCCACCCCATTCCTGATCTCTACACGCCCATCCCCTACATCGTTCCCGCGCAATTATTCGCGGCGCACCTGGCCGTGGTCAAAGGCTTTGATCCCGACCGGCCACGGAGTTTGACGAAAGTCACGCGGACGATGTGAGCTAGTGGATAGTGTGGGGTCGGGCCTTACGGCCCGCCGCCGGGCTTCTGCCCGGCGCGCCGCGCGGAAGCGCGGCGGCAGCCCGGAAGGGCTGCTATCGGTCGCAATCATCGGGTCATTCCACTATCGGCTTTCAGAATGGAGCGGTAAAGCTGGAGCGTTCGGCCCACCATGGTTTCCAGGCTGAACTCCTGGCGGGCGCGGCGAATGCCGGCCGACCCCAAGGTCCGGCGCAACTCGGCGTCATCCAGAAGTCGATTCAACGCGGTGGCCATGGCGTCGGAGTCAGCGGGCGCCACGGTCAAACCGGTTTGGCCGTCAAGAGAAACGAACGGTACACCGGAATCGAGAGCGGTGTTCACCACCGGAAGGCCCGCGGCCATCGCTTCGATCTGCACGATGCCGAACGCTTCACTGCGCGCCACCGAGGCCAGCGCGAAGATCTGAGCCGCGTGGTAGTACGGGATCACGCGCTCGTTCTGGACTTCACCCACAAGCACGACGCGCTCGGCGATCCCCAGTTCGGAGGCAAGTTTCAGAAGATCGGCGCGCAACGGTCCACCGCCAATGATCAGCAGCTTGCCGTTGACGCGCGCCATCGCGCGGATCAGGTATTCGAAACCTTTGTAGTACACCAACCGGCCGACGCTCACGATCAGCCGCTCGCCGTACTGCTGGCGAACCCGCGCGACCTCGGCGGCATCGACGCGTTCGAACTGCTCCAGATCGATGCCATACGGAATCACGTGACACCGGTCGCGAACCGTAGCCAACACCGGTGAGGTGGCGAGGTAGTTAGGCGAGGTGGCGATCACGGCCGAACTACGGCGCAAGGCGGCGTCGAGAAGTGGCTGGAACAGAGAACCGAGCACCTTGTGCTTCACCGTGTCGCTGTGATACGTGAAGATCGCCTTGCCCCGATGACCGCTGGCGAGATAAGCCATGATGGCGGTTGGATTGGGCAAATGGATGTGGATCAGATCGGCCGCCGAGTCGCGAATCG
>Ga0335081_10003697_pt1 | contig 24065 bp, 28 predicted proteins | sample Lox_Sample_35_FD_206713 | JGI IMG/M metagenome (GOLD analysis project Ga0335081, IMG submission 206713) | Soil microbial communities from Loxahatchee National Wildlife Refuge, Florida, United States - Lox_Sample_3.5 | ecosystem: Environmental > Terrestrial > Soil > Wetlands | place: USA...
CGGTGCTGCCGGTGCTGGCGCTCTATATCGTCGCCGCCGAAGAGCAAGGCGTGGCGCCGGAGAAACTCGCCGGCACCATCCAGAACGACATCCTCAAAGAGTTCATGGTGCGCAACACCTATATCTACCCGCCCAAGCCGTCGCTGCGCATCATCTCCGACATCTTCTCCTACACGTCGGCGCACATGCCGAAGTTCAATTCGATTTCCATTTCCGGCTATCACATGCAGGAGGCCGGCGCGACCGCCGACCTCGAGCTCGCTTACACCTTGGCCGACGGCGTCGAATATGTGCGCGCCGGCCTTGCCGCCAATCTTCCGATCGACCGTTTTGCACCAAGGCTGTCGTTCTTCTTCGGCATCGGCATGAACTATTTCATGGAGGTGGCGAAGCTGCGCGCCGCGCGGCTGCTGTGGGCCAAACTGATGCAGCCGTTTGCGCCGAAAGATCCGCGTTCGCTGTCGCTGCGCACCCATTGCCAGACTTCGGGCTGGTCGCTCGCGGCGCAGGACGTGTTCAACAACGTGGCGCGCACCGCCATCGAAGCCATGGCGGCGACCCAAGGCGCGACCCAGTCGCTGCACACCAACGCGCTCGACGAGGCGCTCGCGCTGCCGACGGATTTTTCCGCCCGCATCGCCCGCAACACCCAGATCGTGCTGGCGCGGGAGAGCGGCACGACGCGGGTGATCGATCCGTGGGGCGGCTCGTTCTATGTCGAGCGGCTCACCCACGATCTCGCCGAGCAGGCCCATCGCCACATCCGCGAAGTCGAAGAGCTCGGCGGCATGACACGGGCGATCGAGGCCGGACTGCCGAAGCTTCGCATCGAGGAAGCGGCCGCCCGGACGCAGGCACGCATCGATGCCGGCGTGCAGTCCGTCATCGGCGTCAACAAATACCGGCCGCAGAACGAGACGCCGATCGACGTGCTCAAGGTCGATAACGGCGCGGTGCGGCAGCTGCAGCTCGACAAGCTCTCCCGGCTCAAGCGCGAGCGCGATCCGAAGGCGGTGGCCGAGGCGCTGGCCTCGCTCACCCGCGGCGCCGCCGGCGGCAACGCCAATCTCTTGGCGCTCGCCATCGACGCGGCGCGCGCCAAGGCGACCGTCGGCGAGATTTCGCTGGCGCTCGAGCAGGTGTTCGCGCGCCATCAGGCGGAGATCAAGGCCATCTCCGGCGTCTACAAGCAGGAGGCCGGCATGTCGGACGCCGTCGAACGGGTGCAAAAGCTCGTCGGCCAATTCGAGGACGACGAAGGCCGCCGCCCGCGCATCCTGGTCGCCAAGATCGGCCAGGACGGCCACGACCGCGGCCAGAAGGTGATCGCCACCGCCTTCGCCGATCTCGGCTTCGACGTCGATATCGGCGCGCTGTTCGCGACACCGGCAGAAGCGGCGCGCCAGGCGGTCGAGAACGACGTCCACATCCTCGGCGTCTCCTCGCTCGCCGCGGCGCATCTGACCTTGGTGCCGGAGCTCAAGGCCGAGCTGACCAAACAAGGCCGCGGCGACATCATGATCGTGGTCGGCGGCGTGGTGCCGCCGCAGGATTACGAGGCGCTCAAGAAAGCCGGTGCCGAAGCGATCTTCCCGCCCGGCACCGTCATCGCCGAAGCCGCCGAGGCGCTACTCCACACGCTCAACAAGCGGCTCGGGCACTCGAAGGCGGCGGCGGAGTGAGCTACTTCGCCCAATTTTTGGGCGACCCCAGAGAACTCCTAACTTTGATTCTGGCAACAGCCGGCGGCGCATTTGCGCTTTGGCGATGGACGATCGATCAAAGATGGCGGCGAGTGCTGCACGAGCAGTCACTTATCGAAAAATTCTTTGCAAGTGATGCCCTGCGGGAGATTACGATAAAGAACCTGCCACCCCTCAAGGCTTTTGCCGAGCGCGTTCTGCGCGGATCAGAGGACTAAACGGGCGCCGCGCCCGATGCATTACCCTGCAACACTCCCCCAGTTTTTCGCCAGTTGCTCCGCCCCGCGCAGCGATAGCGCGAGAATCGTGTAGGTTGGATTCGGTGCGCCGCTCGTCGGGAAAATCCCGGGACCGGCGATCCACAGATTGGCGACGTCATGGGTCATGCCGTAGCTGTCGACCACGGAGTCGCTTCCGCTCTTGCCCATGATGGTGCCGCCCATCAAATGGATGGTCGGCATCGGGCCTTTATTCGACCATACGTCCTTGGCGCCGGTCGCCTTGGCGATCTCTAGTCCCTTGTCGAAATTGGCGTTGAACAGCGCCACCGCGTCGTCGTTGAAGCTGTGGGTGATCTTGCCGAGCGGCATGCCGAACTCGTCCTTGTCGCCGGCGAGTTCGACCCGGTTGTCGATCACCGGCATCTCCTCGGCGAACGCGGTGAGGCGGGTGTAGCCGCGCGCCGCACGCTTCATGAAGGCGGCTAAGTCCGCGCCGAACAGATCGCTGCGGGCGTTGGCGACGCCGCCGAGCGCGCTATAGCGCTGCGCGGAGCCGGCCACCATGAAGGTCGAGCCGAACGCGCCTTTGTCCTTGTGCGCGTTCTTGTCGTAGAGATCGTAGGAGAAATACTGCGCCGCGATCGTGCCCATATAGGGCTGCAGGTCCTCGTCGAACATCGCCGAGGTCCCCGAGGCGAAGTGCGCGGTCAGGTATTTGCCGAGGAGCCCGCTGCCATTGGCAAGCCCGTTCGGATGCTTGTCGGTCGCCGAGTTGAGCATGAGGCGCGGGTTTTGCGCCGACCAGGCGGCGAGGATCACGACGCTCGCCTCCTGCACCTGCTTCTCTTTTTTGGCGTCGTAGTATTCGACGCCGGTGACCTTCTTGCCGTCGGCAGACGACAGCACGCGCGTCACGGTGGCGTGGGCGCGCACTTCGGCGCCGGCCTTGCGCGCGTCGCCGAGATAGGTGACCAGCGGATTGGACAGCGCCCCGATCGGACAGCCGACGTGGCACCAGCCGTCATAGATGCAAGCCGGCCGGCCCTTGTAGTCGGTCGAATTGATGCCGACCGCGGCGGGCGTGAGCCGCAGACCCACCGCTGCAAAACCCTTCTTCCACGCCTCGCCGCCGGGAAACGTCTTCATCGGCGGCATCGGATAGGGCTTTCCGGCCGGCCGCCAGACTTCCTCGGCCTTCGCGTCGCCCGATACGCCGACGTCGTCGGCGACTTTGTCCCAGTACGGCGCGACGTCCTTGTAGTCGATCGGCCAGTCGAGTCCCTTGCCGTAGGTGGTCTTGACCTTGAAGTCGTTCTCCATCAGGCGCGGGAAATTGGCGAAGTAATGCAGCGCCGCGCCGCCAACACCCCAGCCAGCCTGATAGACATAACCGTACGGGTTCTTGCCTTCGAGCAGGAACGGCGCGCCGGCGGGCTTCACCCGGCGGCCCCAGAAATCGGAGCTGATCAGGTCGCCGAGCTGCCAGTCGGGACCCGCTTCCAGCACCACCACCTTCTTGCCGGCTTTTGCCAGCACGGCCGCGTAAACCGAGCCGGACGCGCCGGCGCCGACAACGACGACATCGACTTTCTCATTGGCCATGACGCGCGCTCCTCACCAAGGTTTCGTCGGGGCGATGTGGGGCTGATAGGGCACGCCGAGATGGGCGTAGCCCTCCATGGTGCCGTAGACCACGTCGACTGCGTCGGTGCGGAACAGGAAATAGACAAAGCCTGCGCTGGGGCCTTTCCAGCCATCGAGCTTGTTCTGGCGCATGAGATCGATGAAGTCGTGCTGCTCGGCGGGGCTCAGCGCAGTGAACGCCTTGGCGTATTTCGCCTGGCTCGCGCCTTCGATTGCCGTCAGCGCTCCGCGATAGAAGTTCGCAAATGGCGGCCGCACGTTCATGATGCGCGCTTCGAGCAACGCCTCTTCGGCCGGGATCGACAACTGCTGATCGACGAAGTTGACGACGCCGGCGTCGCGCGCGCCGGGCACCAGCGCCTCACCCATCGCGCCGAGCGTCACCGCCTGTTCGGGGTTAAGCGTGCGCAACGGCACATTATCGGCGTGGGCCTGCCGTGGCGTCAGCATGACCTCGATGCCGCCGACCGTGAATGCGAGCGTGCCGAGAGCCGCGCCTTTCATGAAGGCGCGCCGCTGAATCTCGTCCATGATTTTAGTCCTCCCGCCATCCGCCCGGCGTTGTCGCCGCCGTTGCGGATTAAAATTCAACGCTCAATTGGGCGCGTAATCAAGCGGGCTCCGGCCCAACGCGTCGCGGCGCGCGTTGTTACTGCGCCTCGGCCTGCCGCGGCTGGACTTGCTGCGGCGCGGGCTCCGGAGCCGGCGTCACGGCGGCGGCCGGCGTGCCGGCTGGCTTGCGGCGCAGCGGCGGCGGGTGCGGCGCCTGACCGAGGAAGGCGCGGAACATGGCGTTACTCTTGAGCGCATCGCGGCCGGCTTCAATGAGCATATCGACCTGCTCCGGCGGCAGCCGCAGCCGCGTCTCCACCGCATTGACCGCCGCGGCGCGATCCGGCGGCAGCTGATCGAACGAGACCCGGCTGACGAAGAACCGCACGTCCTTGCAATTCCATCCGGGCCCGACGCCGAGCTTGGCGCGGTCGGCGTCGGAAAGATGGCAGCGCCAGCCGATGAGCCGATCGCGCCAGTCGCCCATGATGCCGTCGAAGCTGGTGTAGCTGCCGATGGCGCCGGAATTGGTCGCGGTATCGGACGCGGCGTTGATGAGATCGACCCCGGTTGGCCCGGCGACGGTCTGCGCCCAGGCGCCCGACGGCCCGCGGCCGGCGTCGACGACGATGAAGAGAAGCCGCCGCAGCTTGACCGCCTCGCGCGGCGACAGCGGCCCGTACGGCGAGTTGGTGGCGAGCAGCGAAATGGTGAAGCCGGCGAGCCCGTAATTGTCGACGATGCCGCCGTCGAGCAGCTTGACGTATTTCAGATCGCCCTGGCGATAGCGCTCGAGCGCATCCGCATAGGAGCGGATCAGCGGGGCGGAGGCGTCGTCGTGACGGGCGCGCTCGACCCAGGGCGGCAACGCCGCCGGACAGCCGCCGGGATAGTTCTGGATGACCACCGGCGCGAACACCACCGGTACGGCGGCCGACGCCGCAACCGCGAGCGAAATCGGATAGTCGGAGAGATTGCTGCACAGCGCGCGGAACGTGACGTCGGCAAAGATAAAGGCGGTGCGGTTGTAGATGTCGGCGGCGTTGATCCAGACCAGCGGCCGGGCGCCGGTATTGAGATCCTTGAACGTCGCGCCGTTGAACAGATGGGCATCGAGCCAACGCGGAAACGCCGTGGTGTCGTTGATGCCGCCGCTCAGGCCCTTGGCGAGATTGAGGAAGGTCATGGCGGTCTGCAGCGACTCCTCGGCGTTGGCGAGCAGGAAGCGCTCCTTGAAGTCGGCGAGCGCCGCGCGCTTCCTCAAGCCGTAATAGGCCGCCAGCACCGAGCCGCCCGAGACGCCGGAGACAAAGTCGAGCTGGTCGAGCAGCGACTGCGAACGACCGTCGACCGTGGTGCGGGTCTCGTCAAAACCTTGCAGCACGCCGTAGGAGAATGCCGCGGCGCGCGTGCCGCCACCCGAGAACGTCACCGCGACGATGGTGTCGTCGAGCGCCGGCTGCGCATTGGTGTTGAGTTCGGCAGCGACCTGCTGCGGGGCGCCGGTCAGCGGTACGTTGATTGGATCGTTGTGGATGATTTGGGCACAGCCGGCCGCAAGGGCGGCAAACGCAACGATACGCCCCGCGCGCAACAAACGCTGGAACCCACACCCGACCATTCGCAAAAGGTTATCGGCGCCCCTCTCCCGAGCCGTCAAGAAACGCCAAGCCGAAGCGGAAAGTAAGACTTCTTTAAGGTTAATCTCGGAACCCGCCGCGGTGGAGCCTTACAGCCGGCCGAATCCGTTCAGGGAACTTGAGAGGCGCGCGGCGGTATCGGCGCACGCCTGAGTCTCCCTGCCCGCTCAAGCACTTAAAGAGGACTGGCGGCAGAAGTGCCGATATTGCCGAGCCCTCTCACTCAGAATCAGCAGGAAAGCCCTGTGGCAGCGCGACATCGCGTGACAGATCGGTGACGGAGTCATTTGTTCCGCGCTTACCAAGCCGGGCAAAACAGTCGGCGGAACCATCGCTGGCAGCATCGAAAAACAGTGGCAAATGGGCGTTGCGCACATCCAAATTGTGCCTTGGCGCACCCGTCTCTTTCGGATTCCCCACGAATCTCCGATACTTGCACATCCCCTCCCGATTCTTCCCCGCAATCCCCATATGTGGTGGGTTCCTTTACCTATTGATACTAACTCTTGACGCGCGCGACCGGCTTGGCCTAGCTTTGAAAAGTTCGGCGCGCGCGTAACGAAGTCCGCCGGGCTCTCCAAAAAGGGTTTGCGGGACAGGCAGCGCGCTGCTTCCGAGCGCGAGGCATAGGCCGCTTTGTCCCTTCGCGGGGCCCGGACGTGCCGAAGGACGACCCGGCTGACAAGCCGGGCACAGTTGGGGTGTCGAGCAGATCGGCAGGGTGAGTCCGGCGCGGCGTCAAAGCGACGCTCGGGCCGAAGGGAAGCCGTCGGCGGCTTATATAAAGCGGGAGTATCCCGCGGGACCGCCGATATGAGAAAATGAGACCTGAAAGGGGCAGAAAATGCGGATCGAGCGGCGTTACACCAAAGAGGGACAATCTCCGTACGCGGACATCGCGTTCCGGCTCACCGTGAGCGAGATCCGCAATCCGGACGGCTCGGTGGTGTTCCACGCCGAGAGCGTCGAAGTGCCCGAGCAATGGTCGCAGGTCGCCTCCGACGTGCTGGCGCAGAAATATTTCCGCAAGGCCGGCGTCCCCGCATGCCTGAAGAAGGTCGAGGAAGAGACCGTCCCGTCCTGGCTGTGGCGCAGCGTCGCCGACGAAGCAGCGCTCGCCGCGCTCCCCGAGAAGGAACGCTACATCGGCGAGAAATCCTGCAAGCAGGTGTTCGACCGGCTCGCCGGCACCTGGACCTATTGGGGCTGGAAGGGCGGCTACTTCTCCTCGGAAGCCGACGGGCAGGCGTTCTTCGACGAGCACCGCTACATGCTGGCGATGCAGCTTGCGGCACCGAACTCGCCGCAATGGTTCAACACCGGCCTGCACTGGGCCTACGGCATCGACGGCCCGAGCCAGGGCCACTTCTATGTCGACTACAAGACCGGCAAGCTCGTGCAGTCGGCGACCGCTTACGAGCATCCGCAGCCGCACGCCTGCTTCATCCAGGGAATCGCCGACGACCTCGTCAACGAGGGCGGGATCATGGATCTTTGGGTGCGCGAGGCGCGCCTGTTCAAATACGGCTCCGGCACCGGCTCGAATTTCTCGAAACTGCGCGGCGAAGGCGAACGGCTGTCCGGCGGCGGCAAGTCGTCGGGCCTGATGAGCTTCCTGAAGATCGGCGACCGTGCCGCGGGCGCGATCAAGTCGGGCGGCACCACGCGCCGCGCCGCCAAGATGGTGATCCTTGACGCCGACCATCCGGACATCGAAGCCTTCACCGACTGGAAAGTGATCGAGGAACAGAAGGTGGCGAACCTCGTCACCGGCTCCAAGATCAACCAGAAGCACCTGCGCGCGATCCTGAAAGCTTGCGTGAACTGTGAGGGCTCCGGCGACGACTGCTTCGATCCGGAAAAGAACCCGGTGCTGCGCCGCGAGATCAAGGCGGCGCGGAAGAACCACGTGCCGGACAACTACATCCGCCGCGTCATCCAGTTTGCCAAGCAAGGCTACAAGGACATCGAATTCCCGATCTACGACACCGATTGGGATTCGGAAGCCTATCTGACCGTCTCCGGCCAGAACTCCAACAACACCGTGCGCGTCACCGACGAGTTCCTGAAAGCCGTCGAAGCCGACCGCGACTGGGATTTGTTCTGGCGCACCAAGCCCGGCAAGATTTCCAAGACGCTGAAGGCGCGCGAGCTGTGGGAGAAGATCGGCTACGCCGCCTGGGCCAGCGCCGATCCGGGCCTGCAATTCCACACCACCATCAACGACTGGCACACCTGCGCCGCGTCGGGGCCGATCATCGCCTCGAATCCGTGCTCGGAATACATGTTCCTCGACGACACCGCGTGCAATCTCGCCTCGCTGAACCTGCTCGCGTTCCACGATGAGAAGATCCACGGCTACGACGTCGACGGCTACGAGCATGCGGTCAGACTCTGGACCGTCGTGCTGGAAATCTCGGTGCTGATGGCGCAGTTCCCCTCGCGCGAGATCGCGCAGCGCTCCTACGACTTCCGCACGCTGGGCCTCGGCTACGCCAACGTCGGCGGCCTTCTGATGTCGTCGGGCATCCCCTACGACTCCGAAGCGGGCCGCGCCATCTGCGGCGCGCTGTCGGCGATCATGACCGGCGTGTCCTACGCTACCTCCGCCGAAATGGCGGCCGAGCTCGGGCCGTTCCCGCGCTACGCCGAAAACCGCGACCACATGCTGCGCGTCATTCGCAATCACCGCCGCGCCGCCCACGGCGAGCGCACCGGCTACGAGGCGATGACGACACCGCCGGTGCCGCTCGACCACAAGGCCAATCCGATCGCGGCCCTGGCCGAGCACGCCGAGCGCGCCTGGGATCGTGCGCTGACGCTCGGGGAAGCCCATGGCTACCGCAATGCGCAGGCGAGCGTGGTGGCGCCGACCGGCACCATCGGCCTGGTGATGGATTGCGACACCACCGGCATCGAGCCCGACTTTGCGCTGGTGAAGTTCAAGAAGCTCGCCGGCGGCGGCTACTTCAAGATCATCAACCGCGCCGTGCCCGAAGCGTTGCGCGTGCTTGGCTACTCGGAAACGCAGATCGCCGAGGTCATCGCCTATGCGGTCGGCCACGGCTCGCTCGGCCAGGCGCCGGCGATCAACCACACGACGCTGAAGAGAAAGGGCTTCACCGACGAAGCGATCGCCAAGATCGAGAAGGCGCTCCCGACTGCCTTCGACATCAAGTTCGCTTTCAACAAGTGGACCTTGGGCGCAGACTTTCTGCGTGACGAGCTCGGCGTCGAGGCCGCGGAATTGGCGGCGCCGAATTTCGACTTGCTCGCCTGGCTCGGCTACACCAAGCGCGAGATCGAGGCCGCCAACATCCATGTCTGCGGCGCCATGACGGTGGAAGGCGCGCCGCATCTGAAGCCCGAGCACTACGCCGTGTTCGACTGCGCCAATCCGTGCGGCCGCACCGGCAAGCGCTTCCTGTCGGTCGACAGCCACATCCGCATGCTGGCGGCGGCGCAGCCGTTCATCTCCGGCGCCATCTCCAAGACCATCAACATGCCGAACGACGCGACCGTGCAGGACTGCAAGGACGCCTACATCCTGTCGTGGAAGCTGGGCTTAAAGGCGAACGCGCTCTACCGCGACGGCTCGAAGCTGTCGCAGCCGCTGCAGAGCCAGCTCATCGCCGACGAAGAGGACGATGAGGACGTGATCGAAGCCTTCGTCGAGAAGCCGGCGACGTCGCGCGCTGCCGCCCTTGCAGAACGGGTGGTGGAGAAGGTGGTCGAGCGCATCGTGGTGATGCGCGAGCGCGAGCGCATGCCCGACCGCCGCAAGGGCTACACCCAGAAGGCCGTGGTCGGCGGGCATAAGGTCTATCTGCGCACCGGCGAATACGACGACGGCCGGCTCGGCGAGATCTTCATCGACATGCACAAGGAGGGCGCGGCGCTGCGCTCGCTGCTCAACAACTTCGCCATCGCGGTGTCGCTCGGCCTGCAATACGGCGTGCCGCTCGACGAATATGTCGACGCCTTCACCTTCACCCGCTTCGAGCCGTCCGGCCCGGTGCAGGGCAACGACACCATCAAATACGCGACCTCGATCCTCGACTACGTGTTCCGCGAGCTCGCGGTGAGCTACATGGAGCGCTTCGACCTCGCCCATGTCGATCCGTCGGGCGAAGGGTTCGACACGCTCGGCAAGGGCGTCGAGGAAGGTCGCGCGCCCGAGACCCGCTATGTGTCGAAGGGGCTGACGCGCTCGCGCACCGACCGGCTCAAAGTGATGCCGGGCGGCGGCGATGTTTCATCCTCCCCTGCAGGGGGAGGATCGTCCGCCGAAGGTCGCGGAGCGAGCGAAGGCGGACGCGGTGGGGGCGTGAGCGGCGGTGGCAAAGTCACTGCCCTCGTCACCGCAGCCCCGCGCGCCGAAGTTGCCGGCACCGCGGCGCTCAAGGCGGAGCCCGAGCAGAGACTCTCGCCCGCCGAACAGCTCGAGGTGGTCAACCGCACCGACGCCCGCGTCCACGCCAAGGCCGCGGCCGCCGAAAAGCGCGCCGAAGCCCGCGCCAAAGGCTACGAAGGCGAAGCCTGCGGGGAGTGCGGGAATTTCACGCTGGTGCGCAACGGCACTTGTTTGAAGTGTGATACTTGCGGGTCAACGACGGGGTGTTCGTAAGCCACTGGCCGCCTACGTCAAAAAGGGCGGCCGTCGAGGCCGCCCTTTTTCTTATGGTGAGTACCATGCCAAAGCTTGTCTACCTGGATAGCAGCGATTTCTCGAACCTCTCAGCACCAGATGACGAATTGAGCCGAGAGCACCGGACGATTCTCGCGATGTTACGCGAACATAAAAGGGCAGGCACGGCATGTTACTTCATGTCCGCTGTTCATCTTTCTGAGGCGGTCCATGCCGCACACTCTCACAAGCAGGCTGCAGTCCGACGCGCAGAGCTGATGCGTGAACTCTGCGGTTCGAATACTCTTCGTATTCCGTCCGATCTCCCCGAGCTCGAACTTCGAAAGGCGCTGGCAGACGAGAAAGAAATCAGACTCTCAATCCACGAGATCAAATCCTCCGAAGGCGAGTGGTTTGGCGTACGTGTCCCTCTTGAAGATATGCCCGCTAGGCGAGCTAGCCTTCATAGAGAGCTCGAGGGCCTTTTGAGCAACCTACCTCGCAAAGACCGAAGGAAGCTCCGCGCCGAGCTAGACTTACGAAAAAAGTCGTCTCATCAAAAGTGGCGAGAATTATTGTCTCGCGGTGCTCGATCAGTTCCTCTGCAATATCCCCTCAGCCTGCTTGATCAAAAGATAGTCGTAGGCTGGTTCTTGGGCGAAATAAGCGATGCTGAATTTCGAGGCCAGGTACTTAAGATAACGGACGACCCCTACGTCATGTTTAATTATCTGCTTGACGAACAGGAGTCTCGAGAAAGGCTTTACAACTCGCTTAGAAAGGCCGGCGACAGTATTGCCGACGAATTGGACGACAAGCAGCTAATTGACGCGCTATCTGCTTTTTCGAAAAGTGGAGTCGACCTCGACCTTACTGCGATGATACGCGAATTCTTCACGCGTCCTGCTACGCTGCGTCAAATCATATCGCAATTCAACGTCGACGCAGAATGCGCCGCCGATGAAAAGTTGCCAAAAATAATTGAATCTTGTCCGTCCCTGCATACCTTCGTAGAGGTCAATAGATCTAGGCTCGCTACAAGGGTCCACTCCTATCTCAGTCGCCTTCGCGCCGGAAAGACGTCGGTGAAGCCGCGTAAAGCCAGCGACATGGGCGACCTCATGCATTCTTACTATGCGCCTTACTTTGACATTTTCCGCTGTGACGCAAAGTTCGGCGCCCACTTAAGGAGTCATAAGCCGATAAGAACAAGGATCGCCGATCGTATAGGTGATCTCACTCGCATGATTTCTAATCTCTCGACAGACTCTACTCGTAAAGTGGCATAGCACCCGCCCGCCCATCACGCCCGCTGGCGGTCATTGTCGATCGGCAATATCTGGCCGCTGATCGATTTCGCCGCGTCGGAGGCGAGGAAGATCGCGAGCAAGCGTAGGATGGGTTGAGCACCAGCGAAACCCATCATGCAGCTTACACGCCCAGTGATGGGTTTCGCTGCGCTCAACCCATCCTACAAGCTCACGCCCGCTGCCGGTCGTTGTCGATCGGCAGCACCTGGCCGCTGATCGATTTGGCGGCGTCGGAGGCGAGGAAGACCGCGAGGGCTGCGATGTCCTTCGGATCGATCATCGCCTTGATCGACTGCTCGGCCATGGCCTCGGCGCGCACCTCATTAAGCGACTTCCCGCTGATCTGGGCGCGGCCGGCGAACACGCGCTCGATGCGGTCGCCCATGACCGCGCCGGGCGCGATCGCATTCGCCCGGATGCCCCATTCGCCGAGCTCGATAGCGAGCGTTTTGGTGAAGCCGATGACGCCCCATTTGGTGGCCGCATAGGGGCTGCGATTCTTGAAGCCGAAGCGGCCGGCGACCGACGACATGTTGATGATGACGCCGGCCTTCGAAAGCTTCAGATGCGGGATCGCAAGGCGCGTGACGTCGAACATGGCGGTGAGATTGACCGCGACCACCTTGTCCCAGTCGTCTGGCGGATAATCGGCGACCGGCAGGGTCATGCCGGAGATGCCGGCATTGTTGATCAGCACGTCGAGGCCGCCGAGTGTTCGCACCGCGTCCGGCACCATGGCCTCGATCTCGGCGCGGCGCGCCATGTCGTAGCGCTTGGCGGCCACGCCGGGGATGTCGTTGCCGATCGTCTTGAGTGCGTTCTCGTCGATGTCGCAGACGAACACCCGCGCGCCGGCCGCCGCAAACGCGCGCGCGAATTCCCGGCCGATGCCGGCGGCGCCGGCGGTGATCAAGACCCGTTGCGGCATGGTTGCGCCCTACTCGGCGGCCGCCATGGCCGCGCGCGGCGTCACCATGGTGACGATGGCATCGGCGCTGTCTTCGACGAATTCAGGGTCGCGGCGAAGCTGTTCGAAGCTGCGCGGCGCCGGAATGGCGTCGCCGTCCGCTTTCATCAGCGCGAAATGGCCGGCCAGCGCTTCGCTGGCATTCGCCACCGCCTCCTCGAATGTGTCGCCGGCCGCGATGCAGCCGGGCACGTCGGGGAAACTGACGCCGTAGCTCGTGCCCTCGTCCTTGTGCACCAATGCGATATAGCCTGCCCAGCCTGACGATAAATCGAGCGCAACGTCTTCGGATGCAAGTCCCGGCGCGGGTGCGGAATCGTCACCTTGCCCGGCCTTGTCGGGTGCTTGAAGTGGTGATGACTGCCGTTCGCGGCGACGAAACGCCACCCATCGGCCTCAAGCTCCCGGATGATATCACGCGAATCCCTACCCACCGAAGCCCCCGGCTTGCGGTCGAAACTTCGCCGTCTTGCCGATGGATCGATCGCGTGCCATGCGATCACCTCCCGTGTCCAACACCCCCTCGGGGAGACATAAAAATGCAGACTATTTCGCGCCGCGAAGCTTTGTCCGCCCTCGCCCTCGTCGCGCTCGCATCAACCCCAACGAAAGCCCAATCCGTCATGACCACACCGTCGGGACTTAAAATCATCGACACCCAGCCCGGCACCGGCGCCTCGCCGAAGGCCGGGCAGACCTGCGTGATGCATTACACCGGCTGGCTCTACGAGAATTCCACCAAGGGCAAGAAATTCGACTCCTCGGTCGACCGCAACGAGCCGTTCGAGTTCAAGATCGGCGTCGGCCAGGTGATCCGCGGCTGGGACGAAGGCGTGGCGACCATGAAGGTCGGCGGCAAGCGCACGCTGATCATTCCGCCCGATCTCGGCTACGGCGCCCGCGGCGCCGGCGGCGTCATTCCGCCGAACGCGACGCTGATCTTCGACGTCGAGCTGCTCGGCGTGAAATAAGGCGCAAGGCAAGCGTAGGATGGGTTGAGCTGTTGCGAAACCCCATCATGCCGCCGCGACGATTGTTGATGGGTTTCACTTCGCTCAACCCATCCTACGTGTGCGTGCTACGTGTGCGTGCCGGTCTTTAAGCGTCTAGTAGCACTTGCCGTCGTGCGCCTTGCTGACCTTGGCCATCTGGCGCAGGCAGTCGTTGCCGTAGGTCTTCATGTTGCAGCCGCAGACCGGCAGCACGATGTCGGCCTTCTTGGCGAGCGGGCAGAAGCGCGGGACCTTCACGCAGGTGCCCATCATGTCGGCGATCTTGCAGGTGCCGACGGGCATTTCGCAGAATTCGCCCTTGCCGCACTTGATCGCGGCGATGCCGCCGCACTTTTCGCCGACCTTGGCGTCGGCACCGCCCGACAGCGCGATCGACAGCGCAAAAGCGATTGCAGCACACAGTCCCAGCAATCTTGTCATCGGCTCCCTCCCCTTGGCTTCCGCCGCTTGCCCGCCGCGCACAACCGCCATGCTCGGCGCGCGGTGAAAACGGATGCAAATTAACATTTCACATCTTGTGATAGAATACAACGCAAGCCCGGCGCGGATATCGCCGCCGTTCAATTCCAGCTACGATGACGGCATGGAAGACTTCCCCATCGCGCCGCCGATCACGGTCAAGGACGAGCCGAAGCCGCGGCGGCTTGCGACGCTCGCCGACGCGCGCGCCTATGTCGATGAGGCGCTGCGGCTCGGCCGGCCCGCGCCGTGGCGCGAAGTGTGGCACCGCCTGCAAGCGGTCGCGACCGAGGAAGATGCCATCGAGGCCTTCGGCGACTTGCGGGAGCTGCTGGCCGAGGAAGATCTGCTGCTGCCGTCCGCCAGATAAACGGCGGCGGCGATCGAGCGCGTAACCGCGCTTACCGACTCATTCGTCGGCCGGCGGCGGGACGCGCAGCTCGTGGAAGCCGCGGCCATGCATGGCATAGACCTGCTCCACCAGAATATGTGTCGCCACCTCGTTCTCGGTGCGGCCGAGCTTTCCGAGGGTGGCGAGCAGGACCAAATAGTTGAAGGCCTCGATCGGCAGCGTGAGGCTCAAGGACCGCGCTTCCGAGCGGTTTTCAGGTCGCGCCATGGGGGGACTCGATACTTAAGCGTTATAACAAGGTTATAATAGCGTTAAAACTCTTGGCAAGCGAACGGAATCGTGCAAGTTTGGCTGCCGGCGAGGGTTTTCGCCCAAACATGCTTAAAGCGGACGGCGGCCTTTCGGCGGCCGGGCGCAAGTTGAAAAGCAACGAGCCGGCAATGCCTTAGGGCGCAGATGCGGCTCGGTGAACGGCGGCGCTATGGGCGCCGAGCTTCACCGAATTTGCGCCCTATGCGTTGACGGCCTCGGGATCGAAGCGGACGCGGCCCTCGCCCTGTTGGCGGCCCAGAACCGGCCGTCGCAACGCTTTTTGGGGCTGTCACTCATGTCAGGGGTTACCTGGACCGCGGAGCGCATCGAGCAGCTCCGCCAACACGTCGTCAGCGGTTTGACCTGCAGTCAGATCGCCGCCGAGATCGGCGTCACGCGCAACGCTGTCATCGGCAAGATCCATCGGCTCGGCCTGTCGCCGTCGCGGCCTCCGGGGGCGGCCGGCCGCGCCTACGCGCCGCGGGAGCGACGGCCGCGGCTGGCGACGCCGCGCCGCCTGCTGCGGCTGGTCGGCGCGGAGTCATCCGGCGGCGATGGAGCGATCGCCTTCGCGCCGATTGAAAGCGCGAACCGTTGCTCGCTCCTCGAGATCGCCGCGGACGCGTGCCATTGGCCGCTCGGCGACCCGCATGCCACGGACTTTGCCTTTTGCGGCAACGTGGCGGTACCGGGATTGTCCTACTGCGTCGGCCACGCCCGCATGGCCTATCGCCTGCCGGTGCGGCGCCGGGCTTGACGGACGTTTGGGCGGGAACCGCTGCGGCGGTCATACCGTTGAAGAGACGAGAACCAGCCGGAATGACAGGAGGTCGCCGTGACGCGTCGTGATCAGCAGCTTTTGGATCGGCAATTGAGCCACCTGCATATTCCGGAACGCCACGACGGCGCCCTTATGCTGACGATGACGGCCCTGTTCGTGGCCGGCCTGTTCCTCGGCAATTGGCACGCCACGACCGCTGAAGCGAAGCTCCAGCAGGCCCAGGACGTGACGGTCGCGGCGCTGAGCGGAACGGTTCCGACCTCAACGCTCGTGCGCTAACGCGCTTTCACCCGCTGCACGACAGTAGCAAGGCCCGCATCCGCGGGCCTATTGTTTTGGCGACGACACACCCGACCTCGGCAAAAAATCATCGTGTCTTCCACCGCCTTCCATCTCATCACCGACTGGAGTGTCGCGGCGCCGCGCGAAGCCGTGTGGCAGGCGCTGATGGCGCCCGAGGAATGGCCGTCATGGTGGCGCGCGGTGGCAAAGGTCGAGCGCATCGCCGATGGCGACGCGCGCGGCGTCGGCGCGGTGCGGCGCATGACCTGGCGCACGGCGCTGCCCTACACGCTCACCTTCGACATGCGCGTGACGCGCGTCGAGCCGATGACCTTGATCGAAGGCCGCGCCGAGGGCGAGCTGACGGGGCTCGGCCGCTGGACGCTGCAGGCCGACGGCGCGCGCACCGCCGCGCGCTATGAATGGATCGTCGAGGTGACAAAGCCCTGGCAGCGGCGGCTCGCGCCGCTGTTGCGCCCGGTCTTCACCTGGAACCACACTATGGTGATGGCCTGGGGCTACGCGGGCCTTGTCAAAAAGCTTGCCGGGCGCTGACCATCATTTGCCCGTGCCGCGATGGCAGATCGTGCAATTCGCGCCACATGTGATACAATACGTGTATGAAGACCAAATTGCTCAGCAAGGCGCTGGAACGCATCGAGACTTGGCCGGCCGACGCCCAAGATCAGTTGGCCGAGATCGCGCTCGACATCGATGCCGGCCTCAACGACGTGGCCTACGAGCCGACCGCCGATGAGCTTGCCGGCATCGACCGCGGCTTGCGCGATGCCGACGCCGGGCGCTTCGCAACCGAAGCGGAAGTCGAGACGACACTTGCCAAATTCCGGCGGCAATGAAGGTCGTCTACACGGCCGCGGCGCGCAAAGATCTCGAAGACATTGCTAGTTGGCTGACGGCACACTATCCAGCGGTCGCCCCCGCGGTCGAGCGGCGCATCCGTAATGTCGTCGCGCGCATCGGACGATGGCCGCACAGCGCGCGCCCTTCGGCGAAACGTCCCGGCGTCCGCATGACGCCGATCGGCCGGTATCCCTACAAAATCTTCTATCGGGTGACCGAGGATACGGTCCAAATCCTTCACGTCCATCACTCGGCGCGGCAGCCCTGGGACGAGCAGGATTGACGCGCTGACCCGCTGACAAACTTGCGCGAGCCTTTACAATGCCGCCGAGGGCGGAAACGTACACGGCCGCGGCGGCCCGCATCGGTCCGTCGTGCGGAAAGTCCGTGACGCAAAAAAGAGGGCAGGAAATATGTTCAGAGATCGAATCTTCGGCGCCGCGGTTATTGCGATCTTGGCGGCGGTGACGCCGGCGCGCGCCCAAGACGACATCGCCGCCAAGGCGCAGGCCTGCGCCGCATGCCACGGCCAGAACGGCGTGCCGATCGATCCGAAGACCATCCCGATCATCTGGGGCCAGCAGGCGAGCTATCTTTACAAGCAATTGCACGACTTCCACTCCGGCGATCGCCCAAGCCCGGTGATGGCGCCGCTGGTCAAGGAGATTTCGCTGCCGCAACTGCGCGAGCTTGCGAACTATTTCGCCGCCAAGACCTGGCCGGTGGCGACGCCGCCCGCGCCGCCGCCCTCCGCGCCCGAAGGCATCGCCATGTGCAAGGCCTGCCATCAGCAAAATTTCGAAGGCGGCCAACCGGCGCCGCGCCTTGCCGGCCTAAGCAGCGAATACCTCGCCGCCGCCATGCGCGCGTTCGCCGACGACCAGCGCACCAACAACGGCGACATGCCGAAATTCATGAAGGCGCTGAGCGAGAGCCAACGCGACGCCATCGCGCGCTATCTGTCGGCGCTGTGACGACGCGCGTGCCGGAGCGCCGCGCGCAAACCGGGCGGCGGTCACCGGCTTAATCCAGTTTAGCAAAATGGATTGCGCGAACGGCGCGTCACGCGCGCCGTTCCCTACATTCTTTGTTCAGCACCGTGCGCGATTCTGTTTGAGCTTGAAGAGCTAAGCCATGCTGACCGCGTCGTCGTTGATTGCCGAGCTCGATGCTTCGCTGGCCGCAGCGCCCGCGGACTGGCGCCCCGGCGTGCTGCGCCGCGTCGTCGATCTTTTCGTCAACGACGCCGAACGTTACGACGACGAACAGATCAGCCTGTTCGACGAGGTGATCTGCCGGCTGATTGCGAACATCGAGCGGCTGTCGCTGGTCGAGCTGAGCAACCGGCTGGCGGGCGTCAACAAGGCGCCCGCCAAGGCCGTCGTCACGCTCGCGCGCCATCGCGATCCCGCGATCAACGGCCCGATCCTCGTGAATTCGGCAACGCTGCCGGACCGCGAGCTCGCCGAGATCGCCGCCGCCGAGCAGGCCGGCCTCGACGTGCTGACCAAGATCGCGGCACGCGCGAGCCTGGGCGAGGCGGTGACCGACGTGCTGCTCAAGCGCGGCGACGCGCAGATCCGCCGCGCCATCATCGCCAACTGCGATGCGCGCATCTCGGAATCGGGCTACGCGCGCCTCGTCGCCGGCTTAAACGGCGACAAGGCGCTCGCCGCCGCCGTCGCCGCGCGCGAGGATGTGCCGGCCGAGCTCAAGCCGTTCCTGAACGCGACGCTGGAAGCCTAGGACCGCCGCTGGCGTTCGGCGCGAGCTGAGCCCTAGCCGCGGTTGCGCCGGAGCAGCGCATCGAGGCTCAGCGGACCGCCGCCGGCGAAGGCGAGATAAAGGAAGATGAAGCAATACAGGATGGCGGCGTCGCCGCGGTTGAGGATCGGAAAAAAGCCGCGCGGCGCGTGGCTCAAGAAATACGCGAACGCCATCTCGCCCGACATGACGAAGGCGGCGGCGCGAGTGAACAGGCCGAGCGTCACCAAGCCGCCGCCGACAAGCTCGATGAAGCCGGCGAACCAGTAAAGTGTCAGCAGTGGCGGTGTCGGCATCGGCGACGGAAATCCGAACAGCCGCGACAGGCCGTGCTCGAGGAACAAGAGCCCGGCCATGATGCGCAAGATGCTGAGCACATAAGGCGTAAGCCGGTCGCGCCACGTTGCCGGCGTCGGCGCGCTCGACGATGCCCGAACGTTGACGGCTTGATCCATCGCCACCTCCGCTTAAGGAGCTTCACGTCGTCGACCCGCCATGTAACGAAAACCGCGCTGCCGCGCACTTCACAAAATTCTGATGCCGTTCATCGCCGAACGCCGCCCCGAAACGGCGTCCGGAACGCCTCCGCCGCCTTGCGCGTTTAATAGGCATACGTCAGCGGGCCACAGGATCGTGAGGCCGTCATGGGTTCACACAGCCATGATTCACTTAAGTATCGCGGCAGCGGTTCGGCGCCACCGCCGAACAAGCGCCTGCATTCGCGCGTCTATCGCGTATTGATCGGGCTCGCAGTGTGGCTCGTGCTTTCGGTGTGGCTGTTCGCTGACGGCGGCACGGTCGATTATCTGCTCGCCATCGTGTCCGGCTTCATCCTGATCGCGGTCGCGCTGCCGCTGATCCTGTCGCGGATCGGCCCTGGCGACGATCCGGCGGACAAAGCCGCGCCCGCCGAGCCGTCGTTCGACGATTGGTCGGCAGCCGAGTTCGACACCTGGCAGGGCCGGTTGAGCGGCAAGGAAGCGGCGACGTTGATCGCGCTGCCGATCGCGGCGGTTGCGATCGGCATGACGCTGTTCGGCATCGCCTTTCATCTCGCCGAACGTTCCGGCCCGTCGCAGCCGCCGGCGGCCTACTCTTCGGGCTCGGTGGTGAAGAACAACGGATAGCCCTTGTTCTTGCCGAGCTCGGTGCCTTCCTTCGCCTTGGTCTCGGCGACGTCGCGGGTGTAGACGGCGATGACGCAAGCGCCGCGACGATGCGCGGTCATCATCACGCGATAGGCCTGATCCTCGTTCATGCGGAATACGGCTTTCAGCACCTGCACGACGAATTCGCGCGGCGTGTAGTCGTCGTTGAGCAGAATGACCTTGTAGAGCGGCGGCCGCTGCGTCTTCGGCCTGGTCTTGGTGCGCGGCTTTTCCAGCGTCTTGGCGGTCATAGCACAGACCCGGCAGCAGTCATTGCGGCGACAAACTGCACGAGCATAGTTCAATCTGCAGCGCTATCCCAGCACGCCGGCGCAAGGCCGAGCGCGCGCCGCGGAACCGCCGCGCCGCGGTGGCGTTGCCCACCGCTTCCGTGCGACAATGACGCTCCCATCATCGCGAGGCTCGTCATGGGTGGTATTATCTGGATCATCATCGTCGGCTTCGTTGCCGGCATGCTCGCGCGTTTCTTCATGCCGGGACCGAACAATCCGCAGGGCTTCATCCTCACCACGGTGCTCGGCATTGTCGGCGCGTTTCTGGCCACGTGGATCGGCCAGAAAATCGGGCATTACGACGTCGACCAGGGTGCAGGCTTCATCACCTCCACCATCGGCGCCATTGTCGTTCTGTTTATCTGGCACCGCCTGGTAGCGGCGGGCGTAATACCCGATCCGGGCAAGCGCACTTAGGCTTTGGCGCTGGCAGACGCCGTCAGCGCGCGACCGATGTGGTGCGCAACGGACGGCGCACGGTGCGGCGCTCGACCACGACGGCGCGCGGTGCGCCGGCCCGGCCGGCAATGGTGAGACGGTTGACGTCCTTGCGGCCCATGCGCAGCACGGCGCCGCGGGCCTCGTCGGTGGAGACCTCCATTAGCGACGCCACGATCTCGATCTGCGCCGCCAGCTCGTCGGTGAGACCTTGGGCGGCTTGCACCGCCTCTTCCACTGTCGGTGGATCGCGCCGCACCCGGCGCAGCCCATCCTTGGTCTCCCAGATCTCGCTCATATCGCACCTGTCAGTCGCAGAATTCTTGCCATTCCACGGCATTATAGGTTCATATCGCACTGCAGCAAGAACATTGTGCAGTGCAATCACACAAATTTCATCGGCCGATTGGGCGGGCTTAAACCCGGTCAAAGGCTAAAATAAGCGCCGCCGGCGGCTTTCCGGCGCGCCGGCGGCGCAAAGCTCGTAGCAATGGCGGCGGATCGCTTGGCGCCTCAGCGCGGCGCCATCTCGCTGAACAGCACGCCGCCCTTGCCCTTGGCGGTCTTGGGGGTCTCGACCAGCGACACGGTGACGGAGTCCGCCGTGGTGCCGGCGTTCTTCACCACCGCCGCAGTGATGTCCTTTACCAGGCCGCGCTTCTGATCGAGGCTGCGGCCTTCCAATATGTAGACGACGACTTCGGGCATGAACCTAACTCCTCCTGTTTGACGCCCCGGCTTTCGTGCCGCCGCTGCCAAGACCGACGGCGACGCTACGGTCGGTGCGGATGCTCACAAGCGATCGGGCGTTACTATCGGGAAGTTCGCAACGGCGCACAACGGGGGCCGGCCACGGTGCCGGCGGATCGCGCAGCTCAATTGCCCGCACGGAATGAACTTTTTTATCGCTCGCCGCCACTGATGCGACGTGGGGACGGCTGCGAGGCGGCCTTGCCTCGCATTGGACGCGTACCAACGGAAGTTTCCCCTCAAAGGGGACAACAAGGAGCTGGCAATGAAACGTTTGGTTTTTGCGATGGGCATTGTGGCATTGGGCTGCGCAGCGGCGACGCCGGCGAGCGCCGATTTTGCCGTCATCAAGTTCAAGGATAACGGCAATTGCCGCGCCTGGTGGGACCACGCCGCCAAGCCGTGGGGCACCTCGCGGGTGCTTTGGGTCAGCGTTCCCAGCTGGGACGTCGCTCAAACCAAGGGCGCCTACGCGATGAAGCACCATTGGTGCAAGGACTGGTGGAAGTAATCGAGCGTCCACGCCCTCGTTTTTGGCCGTCCGTCGAGACCTCTCGGCGGGCGGCCTTGCATTATTGACGTTGGAAGCTCAGTTCGCCCGGGTGTTGCCGGCGTGGGCGCTGAACAGCCGCCGCAGGATCGGCGCCAGTCCGCTCTCGGCCGGCTTTTTCCTCGGCGCCGCGGCGACAGCAAGCGGCGGCCGCATTGTGTCATGCTCGTTGACATGCGGCTTCTTGACCGCGGCGGTCTGCACTGCCGACGGCTCCGGCGCAACGGGCGCGGCGTCGGCCGCCGCGGACTCGCTCGCGGCGGGCGGCATGACAATCGCCGGCGGATTTTCAGCCGAAGCGGTTGCGCTTGGCGGCATGGGCGGCGGCGCTGACGGCGCGCTGACCTGCAATTTCGCTTGGGCTGGGGCCTCAGCTTTCGTTGGCGTGGCTGGCTTGGCCGGCATAGCCGCTATCACCGGCGCGGCCGCCGGCGTCGCCGCCGCGACCGGCTCAGCAACCGGCGTGGTCGACGCGACGGGCGCGGCTGGCACGGACGCCTCGGCGGGCTGCACCAGCGAATGCACCACCACGAGGGTTTGGCCGGCGCTTGCCGCCATGACGGGCGCCGGACGGTCGGCAAGCGACAGCACCACAGCGGCGCCTGCGGTGGCGCCAATGGCCGTCGCTACGGCGACGATCCGCGCGGTGCGCATGACGCTGGGCACGGGGGCGAGATAGCCCCACTCGGGATGGAAATTCCCGCCAAATCGCATCACCAATCTCCCAGGTAAGGTCTCATCCGAAATCTCACCCGCGACCGATATTTAACCGCCCCGCCGCAGCCGCTGACGACGGCCGCGGGACGGAGGTTCCCGAACTCAACTATGACCCCGATTAACATGATCCGGGAGTCTCGCAAGATGTCGGGGATACGAAAGCTTGGACCTGTTGCCGATCCGCATCATTTCCGGCATAGCGGCCGGCCCATTGTGGATAAATGGGCGCGAACGAGCCGGAAGCCCGGCCCGGAAGAGAAGCCTGCCGCAAGCCGCGCGTCGGCCGGTGCGATGGCGTAAGCTGCCCCCACGCGCGGTCCGAGCCGCACCGTCAACGCCAACGAGGAAGCCCTATGACTGTCTCGATGTACAAGATTTCCGTGCCGATTTTCGTGCAGTTTCTCACCGCCCTTGGCGCCGTGCTCGACAAGGCGGCAGCCCATTGCGAGGCCAAAAAGATCGATCCGCAGGCCCTGCTCGGCGCGCGGCTCTTTCCCGACATGTTCCCGCTGGTCCGGCAGGTGCGCGCCTCGACCGATCACGCCGTCAACGCCACCGCGCGCCTTGCCGGCGTCGAGCCGCTCAGCTTCGCCAACAACGAGGCGAGCTTCGCCGAGCTCGGCGAGCGCATCAAAAAGGCCGTCGACTTCATCAAAGGCTTCAAGGCGGCGCAGATCGACGGTACCGAAGACAAGCCGATCAAGATCACGTTCCCGAGCGGCGCCACCCGCGACTTCACCGGGCAGTCGCTCTTGCTCGGTAATTCGCTGCCGAACTTCTATTTCCATTGCACCACCGCCTACGACATCCTGCGCCAATGCGGTATCGAACTCGGCAAGCGCGACTTCATGGGGACGCCGGTATCGCTGTGACGCGCGGCGCCGGCGTCATCGTCTAGGACGCGAACGGCCGCGCGACCGGGCTCGTCGCGCTCGGCGTCGCGTCGTCGCCCGTGCGGTCGCCCATCGAGGCGATCCAGGACGGCAGGCTGCCGATCGCCGACACCACGTGCCAGGTGGCGTCGCGCGTGGCGCCGACCACGTGATCCTTGATCTCGATGGTGCGCGTCAGCAGCGACTTCGGCGCGGGCGGTGCGTCGGCGTCGGGCGCTGGCGCCGACACCGGCTGAGCAGCAACGGTGCCGGCCTGATCGGCCTGGACGATGACCAGCGGCGCGTGTGGCGGCGCGGTGATGGCTGCAGTCTTGACGCGCGGCGCGGCCGCCTTCGGCGCCACCGGCGTCGCGGCCGCTGCCGGGGGACGCGGCAGCGGCACGGCGACGGCCGGCACCGACGGGGCGTCGGCGACTAGAGCTTGAGCAACTTGGGACTCGGCGACGCGGGACTCCGCGGCGGCGCGGACATCGTCGGCGTTCTCGGCCGCCTGGCGGCTCTTCTCCGCCGCGGTCTGGGCGCGCAGATAGTCGATGATCGCGGTGTGCTCGTCGCGCACCAGCTGCATCATCTCGGCCGAGGCCGGCATCACCTGCACGGTCGGATGCTGCGCGGCCGAGTGGGTGAACTGATATTGGGTGAGGAAGAAGCCGCCGAGCACGCTGACAAAGGCGGCCGGCAGCACGTCGACCACGAGCTTGGCGAGGAACCGCCGCGCCAACGCGCCTTCGTGCTTGCTGAACCCGGTCGCCCCGATCGCGTCTGCAGGCATCATCTCGTCCCCCTTC
>Ga0335081_10003698_pt1 | contig 24065 bp, 18 predicted proteins | sample Lox_Sample_35_FD_206713 | JGI IMG/M metagenome (GOLD analysis project Ga0335081, IMG submission 206713) | Soil microbial communities from Loxahatchee National Wildlife Refuge, Florida, United States - Lox_Sample_3.5 | ecosystem: Environmental > Terrestrial > Soil > Wetlands | place: USA...
AAGGCGGTCAAAGAAGCCGATCTCGGCCTGTCGATCAACGTCTCGACTTCGATCGACGGTGCCAAGCAGTGCTGCGGCGGAGCGATGCAGCCGCGCCACAGCGTGGGTTATTCGCTTGGCTTCGAAGGCAAGACCGAGAAGTTGCCCAACACCCAGGTGCTCACCATTGCCACCATGTGCGGGCACGGCATGATCAGCGCCAGCCTGGCCAAGAAGATGATCGATTGGGTGAAAGAAGGCCGGCGCACACCCGAGCAGGCCGCCAACTACATGGCGCACTTCTGCTCCTGCGGCGCCTATAATCCCAGTCGCGCCCGACGTCTGCTGGAAGAGGCGCGGCACAGCACGAAGTAGTGGATCTGCGCGCCTTGCGTTTTCTACTAGCTGCACGATGGAGGCACCATGCGCAACAATTCATCCCATAAAGGCGCTGCAAGATTTGTGTCAGGGCACGACTTCAGTCGTGCTGAAGAGTCGGACAAGAGTTGGGCTTTAGCCCCTGTCGATCAGCTCTCAGGGGCTAAAGCCCGATTTTTTGGGGGCCTGCTTGCGGCACGGCTAAAGCCGTGCCCTGATACAAAGAAGGCTGATGACGCGGTTTCTCTCGCAATGAGATCCGTGGCGGTCGCCACCGTTATCGTGATCCTCCTCAGCTGCTCGATATCGCTTCAGGGCCAGGCGAAGAACGTCGTGGTGCTCGAAGGCGCGCGGCTGATCGATGGCTCCGGAGCTGCGCCGCGCGAGAATGCCGCCGTCGTGATCGAGGGCGATCACATCACGGCCATCGGTACCGCCGGCAAAACGCATTACCCCAAAGGCGCGCGCGTGGTCGATGTGCGCGGGCGCACGATTGTTCCGGGGCTGATCAATTCGCACGGACATCTGGGAGTCGTCCTGAACACCATGCAAAGCGCCAACGCCTACACGCGCGAGAACGTGCAGAGCGCCGCGGTGCAGTACGAGCAGTACGGCGTTACCTCCATGATTGCGCTGGGACTGAATCGCGACCTGGTTTACGAGCTGCGCGACGAGCAGAAGAAGGGAACATTCCCGGGCGCAACAATCTTTACCGCCGGTCGCGGCATCGGCGTGCCCGGCGCAGCGCCGCCGGTTCCGGCAGCGCCCGATCAGGTCTACCGCCCGGCGACAGCGGACGAAGCGCGCGCCGAGGTGCGCGAAATGGCCTCGCACCACGTCGACATCATCAAGATCTGGGTGGATGACGTCTTTGGCCGCTTCTCGAAGATGCAGCCCGAGGTCTATGCCGCTGTGATTGACGAGGCGCACAAGCAGGGAGTAGGGGTCGCGGCGCACGTCTTTTATCTCGAGGACGCGAAGCGCCTGGTCGCCGATGGCGTCGACGTGCTGGCGCACAGCGTGCGCGATCAGAAGGTGGACGCCGATCTGATCGCCGCCATGAAATCGCACGGCACCTTCTACGTGCCCACGCTCACCGTGGACGAATCGTTCTACGTCTTCGCCGAGCATCCGGAGATGATGGACAACGCGTTCTTCACGCAATCCGTTAGCCCGGAGCTGCTGAAGGTGTTCCACAGCCCGGAATACAAGGCCAAGTGCGAGAACGATGCTAATCTCGCCAAGAACAAGGCCGCGCACGCGACCGCCATGCAGAACCTCAAGATTTTGCAGGATGCCGGCGTGAAGGTCGCCTTCGGCACCGATTCCGGAGCGTTTCCTGCCCGCATTCCTGGCTGGGGCGAACATCGCGAGCTGGAGATGATGGTGGATTCCGGCCTGACGCCGATGCAGGCCCTGGTTGCGGCCACACGCACCAGCGCGAGTTTGATTCATGCGGGTGATCGCGGCACGCTCGAGCCCGGCAAGCGCGCCGATTTGATCGTGCTGGCGGCGAATCCGCTGGATGACATCCACAACACGCGCCAGATAGTTGCCATCTGGCACGGCGGACATGAAGTCCAGCCGCGCGTGCCGGCAGCAAAGATGTCAGCCGCCGCTCAGTAGCGCGACTCGTTGGTCACTGCCCCGGGCCCTGATACTGTCCGGGGCCCTCATACAAGGAGTCCCCTGAATTGTCGGGCGGGTAGGAGTTCGGGCCGCCATAAGCGTCGCCGTTGTCGTAATTGGGTGGCGGGTACGTGCCGTAGTAAGGCCATCCCCAGTATGGGTTGTACCAATAATACGGGGCTACGCTCACGTTCCATCCCCACCCAGGTCCCCACCAGCCGAAACCGCCACCGCAATTCCAGCAGCCGCCACCCACGGCAACACCGCTGGAACCGAAACCGCCGGTGAACGGACGGGACAGCACGCTCGACGCTGCGGCGGCCCCAAACGAGTGCCATGCGCCCGCCATGCCCTCAGCGCCTCGCAAGGCCGTCCCCGCAACGCTCCCGACTCCGCTAAACGCCGAACCGAGTATGTTTCCCTGCCCACCCGACCCGAAAGAATGCCAGCCGGATGTCGTGTTTGGGGAAGCATGCGGCCCGAATGATGACCAGCCGTTTCCGCTCGTCCAGCCTGTGCTCGACCGCCCGAAATACGGAGCTGAAGGGCGAACCATGCGGCTCCGCTCGGCGTTCATCCAGTTTCCACCATACTGCGGACGGCTGTTTGCGTAGGACCGGCTACCGCGATTGGCAAAATTTCTCGCGCCGCTGTAACCGCCCCCGTATCCGCCCATGCGAGGCGCCATCTGGTGAGCATTGCCGTGGAAGTTGCCGCCGCTGTGGAAGTTGCCGCCGCCATGAAAATGGCCTCCGCCTTTGGCTGAGAAGTGTCCACCGCCGTGAACTTTGCCTCCACCATGAAAGCCTTTTCCGCCGCCTCCGTGGAAGCCTCCGCCTCCGCGTTTTGCGAATGCTGTGCCCGGCAAACAAACCAGGGCAACCGTTGCGATTCCGCCAAGAATGATTTGGAGCCGGGTAGATTTTTCCATGGCATTTCCTCCACAGCCGAGGGTGCAGACAAAGCTTGGAAAGTCCGCACGTCGGGCCCCACTTTCAGCCGGACGGTGGAAATTTCTTTAAGTGCGCAATTCATCGCAAGTTGAGCTGGATCAAGCGCCGCCTGCATGCGGCGACTTGCGTTTTCCCACTGGCCCGGTTCCACCAGGGGTGGTGGTTTTCAGCCAGACCGCATCATTCCAGGTTGCAGCCCTTCAACCGAGCCTCGGCGGATACGCACAAAACCCGTGCTTGCCTGGGGGCGTAATTGACTTTTACTCATAAATGACCTATAGTCATGTTTGCTTATGAACCCCACTACTTCGTCTGTGCACTCTCTCCCCGTAGCGCTCCCCGGAAGGCGCCAGCGCCGCCGCGCCGAAACACGCGAGCGAATCTTCAATGCCGCACTTGGTCTGTTTGCCGAACATGGCTTCACGGCGACCACCGTGGAGCAAATCACGGAGACAGCCGACGTCGGCAAGGGCACGTTTTTTAATTATTTCCGCAACAAAGAAGACGTGCTCAGCGCGCTTGCCGAGGTGCAGCTAGATAAATACGCCCGGACAATCCAGGCGGCGGAAAGCGGCGCGCTCACTCCGCGCGAGGCGCTCCGTGATTTGTGGTTGCGCCTGCCGGAGGAACCCGGGCGCAGCCAGGCCCTGGTGCGCAGTCTGATGGTGGTGTTTCTCACCAGCGCGACGGTGCGCGAGAAGATGACGCGCAGCCTGGAGCAGGGCCGCGAGATGCTGGCGCGACTATTTGCCGTGGCTCAGCAGCGCGGGGAAGCGCGCCGCGACCGGCGTCCGCTGGAACTGGGGCTGGCTTTCCAGCAGAAGCTGCTGGGCACCGTCCTGGTGTGGACACTTCATCTTCCCACTCCGCTCCAGCCCTGGCTTGAAGAGAGCTTCGAAGATTTCTGGCGGGGCGCCGGCGATACCCGCGCGCGCACTAGAAAGGCACGTCCATCATGAAGCGCAAACTGATTCTCTTGCTCTTGATCGCTGCGATTGTGGCTGTGGCCGCGGCTTTCTATCCGCGGTTGTTCCACAAGTCCCAGAACGATAATACGCTGCGCCTTTCCGGCAACATCGAGGCGCACGAGAGCGTGGTCGGCTTTAAAGTGCAGGGAAGGATCAGCGAGCTGCCGGTGCAGGAAGGGCAGTGGGTGAACGCCGGCACGCTGCTGGCGCGGCTGGATGGCGATGATTATCGTCGCCAGGCCGAAATGGACGAGGCCGCGCTGCGGGTGCAGCAGGCGCAACTGGCGCTGGGCCTGGCCGGCACACGCAGCCAGGACCTCGAAGCATCCCGCCAATCGCTGAACGACGCCAGGGCCGATCTCGAGCAGCGGAAGCTGGACTACGATCGCGCCGAAACCCTGTTTCGCGAGCGCGTGGGCTCGCAGCAGGAGCGCGATCAGGCCGATACCAATCTGAAGCGCGCGCAAGCGACCTATCGCCGCGCCCAGCAAATGTATGACGAAGCGCGCGAGGGCACGCGCCGCGAGCAACTGACCGTCGACCGGGCCGCGGTCGCGCAAGCGCAAGAAAAGCTGCGCATCTCGAAGCTGAATGTCGAGTACACCGTGCTGCGCGCGCCGCTTGCGGGCGTGGTCGTGGTGCGCGACGCCGAACTGGGCGAGGTCGTAGCCCCCAACACTCCGGTTGCGACCATCGCCGATCTCGACCACGTGTGGCTGCGGGCTTACGTGAGCGAAACCGACCTGGCGCGCGTGCGCTGGGGCCAGGACGCCACCATCCGCACCGACACGTTTCCCGGCAAAAGCTATCGCGGCCATATCTCCTTTATCTCCGACAAGGCGGAGTTCACGCCCAAGAGTGTGCAGACGTTCAAGGAGCGGGTGACGCTGGTGTATCGCATCAAGATCGATGTCGAGAATCCCAACCACGAGCTGAAGCCGGGAATGCCGGCGGATGCAACGATTGAAATGGCCAAACCGTGACTGCGCCGTCCCAACCCGTGATCGAGTTGCGCGGGCTCACCCGGAGCTTCCCCGGCGTGCGCGCGGTGGATGGCCTCAGCTTTGAAGTGAATGCGGGAGAGATCTTTGGACTGGTGGGCCCCGACGGCGCCGGTAAAACTACGACGCTGCGCATGCTGGCCGGCGTGCTCGCCCCGGAGGCGGGAACGGCATTGATAGCGGGATTCGACGTGGCCCGCGATCCCGAAGGCGCGAAGCGTTACCTCAGCTACATGCCGCAGCGCTTCGGTCTCTATGAAGACCTGACGGTGGACGAGAACATTCGCTTCTACGCCGACCTGTTCGGAGTTTCCGCCGCCGAGCGAGAGCAGCACGCCATCCGCCTGCTCGCGGCGGCGGGCATGAGTGAGTTCCGCAAGCGCCTGGCCGGACAGCTTTCCGGCGGCATGAAACAAAAGCTCGGACTGGTCTGCGCCCTGGTACATACCCCGAAAGTGATTCTGCTCGATGAGCCGACCACGGGCGTTGATCCGGTTTCGCGGCGGGACTTCTGGCGGATCCTTTACCTCCTGCTCGCGCAAGGTGTGGCCATCCTGACCTCAACCGCCTATCTCGACGAAGCCGAACGCTGCCATCGGGTAGCGCTCATGCACCAGGGGCGTCTGTTGTTCTGCGACACGCCCCAGGCGTTGAAGGGACGCTTGCGCGGTGCCGTACTGGCTGTGCGCTCTTCCGCACCGCGCGCCGTCCGCGACGCCCTGCAGGGCGCGCCGGGAATTTCCAGTCTGGTCATGACCGGCGACGGCGTTCATCTCGTCGTTGACGATGCTGCCAAGCGCGCGCCGGGGCTGCAGCAGCGCCTGGCGGCATCCGCTGCCCCGTTTGAAAAGGTCGAGCAGGTTCCGGCTTCCATCGAGGATCTCTTCGTTCACGCCGTGACCGAAGGACGCGGGGCATGAACGGCAACGGCAAGTCCGTTGTTGTGCGCGAACTGGTCAAGCGCTTCGACGACTTCACCGCGGTCGACCACATCAGCCTGGAAACCAGCCGCGGAGAGGTGTTCGGTTTTCTCGGGCCCAACGGCGCCGGCAAGTCCACCACCATCCGCATTTTGTGCGGGCTGCTGCGGCCCACGTCGGGAATGGCGATTGTGGCGGGCTACGACGTAGCTCAGGAGCCGGAGAAGGTCCGCCAGCACATCGGCTACATGTCGCAGAAGTTCTCCTTGTATAACGACCTTCGCGTGATCGAGAACCTGCGGTTCTTTGCCGGCCTCTACAACGTGCCGCGCGAGCTGCTCGAGAAGAGGATCCAGTGGGCGCTCGAGATGGCGAATCTTACCGGGCACAAACGCCTGATGACCGGCACGCTGCCCGGAGGCTGGAAACAGCGGCTGGCGCTGGGATGCGCGGTGCTCCACCAGCCACCCATCGTGTTTCTCGACGAACCAACGTCCGGCGTCGATCCCATTTCCCGGCGGCAATTCTGGGAACTGATTCACCACATGGCCGGCGAGGGCATCACGGTGTTTGTGACCACCCACTACATGGAAGAGGCCGAATACTGCAACCGGCTGGCGCTCATTGAACGCGGACGCATCGTGGCGCTGGGGACGCCGGGTGAACTCAAGCAACGGTCCATGAAAGGCGAGCTGCTGCTGGTGGAGTGCTCGCCGTTAGGACGCGCCGTGGAAGTGGCCCAGCAGGCGCCCGGTGTGCTGGACGCGGCCGTATTCGGAAACGCTTTGCACCTGGTGGTGAGAAGCGCTGCGGCTGCCATTCCCGGGCTTCGCGAATTCTTATCCCAGCGCGGGATTACGGTGACCGCGATCGAAGCCATCCGTCCTACCCTGGAAGACGTGTTCGTCTCCCTCACCGCTTCGCGAAAGGATGCGGCATGAACTGGCGGCGCCTGATTGCGGTAGCCCGCAAAGAGCTGATCCAGATCTGGCGCGACTCGCGCAGTCTCGGCATCGTGCTGGTGATGCCGGTTGCCCTCATGCTCCTGTTCGGTTACGGGGTCAATCTCGACACCAAGCACGTTCCTGTCTGCGTCTTCGACCGGGAGGGCAGCCGGCAAAGTCAGGACCTGCTCAAGCGTTTCCAGTCATCGGAATATTTCAATGTGGTGCGCGTGGCAGACAGCTACCCGGCGCTGGCCAAGGCCATCGACTCCGGGCAGGCGCGTGTGGGACTGGTGGTCCCGCACGATTTTTCCGAGCGGCTGCGCAAGGGCGAAACGGCGAGCGTGCAGGCGATCGTGGATGCGACCGATGACAATACGGCCAATCTCGCCATCAGCTACACCGACGCGGTGCTGCAGGGTTACTCGCAGGAAGTGCAGTTGAACTGGATTCGCCAGCAAGGCCGTCCGCAGCCCAATCCGCCACTGTCGATCGAGGCCCGCACCTGGTTCAACGAAGATCTGGAGAGCAAGGCCTTCATTGTGCCGGGCGTCCTGGCCCTGGTGATGTCTGTGATCGGAGCGTTTCTGACCTCGCTCACGATCGCGCGCGAGTGGGAGCGCGGCTCGATGGAGCAACTGATTTCGACTCCGGTAACGCCGCTGGAGATCATGGTCGGCAAACTGGCGCCCTATTTCGTGATCGGCATGCTGAACACGGGTGTGTGCGCGGCGGTGGGGATCTGGTGGTTCGAGATTCCGTTTCGCGGCAGCCTGGCCACGTTATTTGTCAGCTCCGCGCTGTTCATGATGGTGGTGCTGGGCCTGGGGTTCTTCATTTCGGTGATTGGCAAGTCGCAACTCGCGGCCAGCCAGATTGCGCTCACGGCGACCTTTCTGCCCGCATTCCTGCTCTCGGGGTTCCTCTTTTCGATCGACCAGATGCCAACCGTGATCCGCGGACTTACTCGTGTGATTCCGGCGCGCTACTTCGTGACCATATTGAAGGACGTTTTCCTGAAGGGCTCGAGGCTGGGAATGCTCGAAGGCGAGCTGCTGGCCCTGGCCGTGTTCGCGCTGGCGCTGACGTTCGTCGCCACCCGCGCCTTCAGCAAGAAACTTAATTGAGGAGGGAGGAATGCTCAGCCGACTGCGACAGATGCTGGTCAAGGAATTCCTCCAGCTCTTACGCGACAAGCGGGCGCTCTGGGTGCTGGTGGGCCCGCCCATTATCCAGATGCTGATCTTCGGGTACGCCGCATCCTACGAGATACGCCACGTGCCCACCGCGGTGCTCGACCTCGATCACAGCCAGGAAAGCCGTGACCTGATCGCGCGCTTCAGCGCCACCCCTTATTTCGATGTGCGGACGCAGCTCACCGAGCGCGAGCAGATCCGCGAGATGATCGACCGCGGGCAGATTACCGTGGCGGTGCAGATTCATCCTGGATTTGCCGCCAAATTACGCAAGGGCCAGACTGCCCCGGTGCAGGTGGTGCTGGATGGAACCAACTCCAACACGGCGCTGATCGCTCTGGGCTACGTGAACCAGATTGCGGCCGGCTTTGCTGACGATTATCAGAGAAATGCGATGCAGCGCTCCTCGCCATTTCTGCTGGCGCGGCTTCCGGCCGTCGAGCTGGAGCAGAGGCCGTGGTTCAACGGTGACCTGCAGAGCCGCTGGTTCTTCGTTCCGGGAGTGATCGGAAGCCTGTTGCAGGTGCTGGTCATCGTGCTCACGGCTTTTGCGGTGGTGCGTGAACGGGAGATTGGCACGCTGGAGCAGGTGATGGTCACCCCCATACGCCCGCGGGAGTTCATCCTGGGAAAGACGCTGCCGTTCTTTCTGATTGGCCTATTCGATGCCGGCATGATCGGACTGGTCGGCACGCTCTGGTTTCACGTGCCCTTCCGTGGCAGTCTGGCCGTGCTGACGCTGGGTTTGATGCTGTTTTTGCTGTGCGCCCTGGGAATCGGCCTGTTCATCTCGACGGTATCCGCCACGCAGCAGCAGGCCATGGTTACCGGGTTCTTCTTCATTATGCCCGCCATCACTTTCTCCGGATTTGGGTTTCCCATCTCCAGCATGCCGCGGGCCGTGCAGTGGCTGACGTATCTCGATCCCCTCCGCTACCTTCTTATAGTGTTGCGCGGCGTGTACCTGAAGGGAATCGGCCTGGATCTGCTCTGGCCTCAGATGGCGGCCATGGCGGCGCTGGGTACGGCGCTGCTCGCGGTCAGCGCGCTCCGCTTCAAGAAGTCTCTCGACTAGGCGGCGAAATTCTTCCTGTATAATCCGCCGTCCGGTCCCCGGTCGCGGAGCCAATCGTTGAATCGCCGAGAATTCTGCTCAACCGCTTTCAGGTTTTCAGCCGCGGCGCTCTTGTCGCCCCACGTCTTTGCGGCCCACCAGCAAGACGCCGCACCCGACATATCCGAGCTTTACCGGCGCGCTGTGGTGATGGATTCGCTCAGCTGCCCCTTTCTCGATCGGGAAAAGCCCGCTGACTCCGAATTAGTGGCGTTGGTCCGGCGATCGGGGATTACCGCGGTCAATTGCACGATATCGGACCACAGCTTCGAAGGAACCATCAAGAACCTGGCGGCCCTGGCATCGCTGGTGGATAAGTATCCGGATTCGCTGGGAATTATCCGCACACACGCGGATATTGCACGCATGAAACGGGAGAACCGGCTGGGGATCATTCCCGGATTCCAGTACACGGGTTTCCTCGAGGACGATCCGGAGCGCATCGAGTTATTCCGCAACTTCGGCGTGCGGATCATGCAGATTACGTACAACAACCGCAGCATCTTCGGCGACGGCTGTCTGGAGCCGGGGAATGCCGGGCTGAGCAAGGCCGGCATAGCGGCGGTCAGGAAGATGAACGAAATTAAAGTGGCGCTGGACCTGAGCCACAGTGGCTATCGCACCACTGCCGAAGGGATCGCCGCGTCCTCGCAGCCGGTGCTGATATCCCACTCGGGATGCGCTGCGGTGTATGCGCATCCCCGCAACAAGCCTGACGAGATTCTCAAGTCGCTGGCCGAGCGCGGCGGCTACTTCGGCGTCTACCTCATGCCTTACCTGGTTGCTTCCCCGACCGTTCCCACGCGCCGGCATGTGCTCGATCATCTGATGCACGCGCTGAACGTCTGCGGCGCAGATCACGTCGGGATCGGCTCCGACGGCGCCATTGAGCAGGTCGTGATGACGCCCGCCCGCAAGGCCGAGTTCGATGCTGACATCGAGCGCCGCAAGAAGCTCGGCATCGGCGCGCCCGGCGAGGATCGTTACCCCTACGTTCCCGATCTGAATGGGCCGGATCACATGCAGATTATCGCTGCAGAACTTGCCCGTCGCGGCCAGCCGGCATCTGTCATTGAAAAAGTTTTGGGCGCGAACTTTCAGCGGGTTCTGGGCGAAATCTGGGGAACGGCTTAGAGTTGGAGGGTCTGGTGTTCAAGTATTCCAAGTGCAATCCGGGATGCGCAGTCGCTCTACTTCTGCTGGTTGCGAGCAGCTGGGCGCAAACCCCTCCGCCGGCCCAAAGCGCCGTTCCACCACTGCCCACGGAGATTCCCAGCGCTGCCGGCCGCTTTTCTGTAATGGTGATGGGAAATCTTGCTGGACAGCAGGCAACGTGGACCGCGGCCGATGGAAAGCTGCACATCTTTTATCAATTCAACGATCGTGGCCGCGGGCCCAAGACCACCAGCATTCTCAAGCTGGACGCAAAGGGTCTTCCCACTGCGGAGACGGTAGACGGAAACGACTACCTGAAGTCATCGGTTCACGAAAGTTATGCGCTGGAATCCGGCGTCGCTCGCTGGAAGAGCGACTCGGAACAGGGCCAAAGGAAGCTCGCGTCACCGGCCTTTTATGCCTCCAACAACGGCGCGCCGGCTGAGTTGGGCTTGCTTGCCCAGGGAGCTCTGAGTAACGGCGGCAAGATCGCGTTGCTGCCGGAGGGCGAGGTGAGGATCGACCGTGTTACCGAAATGAACCTCGAGGCATCGGGTCAGAAGAGACGCGTCACCTTATATGCGATGAGCGGGCTGGATTTTTCGCCAACGTACGTCTGGCTCGATGATCACAGAAGATTTTTTGCCTTCGTGAGCCTTTGGAGCACGGTGATTCCGGAGGGTTGGGAAACAGCGGCAAAGTCGATGCAGGCCACGCAAGATCAGTCTACCCAGGCCCGCGCTGCCGAACTGGCTCACAACCTGGCGCACCGCCCGGCCCATGGGATCGTGTTCACACACGCCAATCTTTTCGATGCTCAGTCCGCTCAAGTCCTGAAGGATCAAAGCGTAGTCATCCTGGAAAACCGCATACGGGCCGTCGGGCCTGCGGGCGAAATCACCGCACCGGCAGGAGCCGAGGTTATCGATGCAGCCGGCAAAACCCTCGTGCCGGGGCTCTGGGACATGCATGCGCACGTCTCGGAAAACGACGGGCTGCTCAACCTGGCGGCGGGCGTGACTACGGTGCGCGACCTGGCGAATGACACCGACTCTCTGCTCGCGCGCCGCAAGCGCATTCAGGAAGGGAAGGAGATCGGCACCCGCATTGTCCTCGCGGGCGTCATTGATGGACGCGGGCCCTACCAGGGTCCGACCAAGGTGCTGGTTTCCACGGAAGCCGAGTCCCGCGCCGCCGTCGACAACTATGCGCGCCTGGGATATGTGCAGATCAAAATCTACAGCTCGGTGAAACCGGAGCTGGTGCCCGCCATTATTGACGAGGCACACCAGCACGGCCTGCGCGTCAGCGGGCACATTCCCGCTGAAATGACCGCGGCGCAATGCGTCGAGCTTGGCTACGACGAAATCCAGCATGCCAACTTCCTTATGCTCAATTTCATGCCGGAGCTTAAGAACACCAACACGCCCACACGCTTCACCGAAGTCGCCAAGCGTGGTGCTGACCTCGACCTCAGCTCGCCGCAGGTTAAGTCTTTCGTCAAGCTGCTGCAGGAGCATCACACGGCACTGGATCCGACGCTCAGTGTCTTCGAAAACATGCTCGTCGATCACGCCGGGAAGGTGCCGCGCGGTTACCAGGAAGTTGCCGGGCGCCTCCCGCCACAAGTGAGGCGCGGGCTGATGTCCGGCGGCTTGAAACCTCCCGCGGGAATGGAAGAGCGGTACACACAGTCCTTCAACCGGATGGTGGAGCTGGTCGGGATGCTGTATCGCGCCGGCATCCCGATTGAGGATGGGACGGATTCGATGGCCGGATTCGCTCTTCACCGCGAGCTCGAACTCGATGTCCAGGCCGGCCTCCCCGCAAGCAAAGTTTTGCAGGACGCTACCCTCAATGCGGCCCGCATTATGAAAATGGACGCCGATCTGGGATCGATCGCTCCCGGGAAACTCGCCGACCTTGCCCTGGTGAATGGCGATCCAGTGGCCCACATCGAAGACATAAGAAAGGTTGCTCTGGTCGTGAAAGACGGAGTGCTTTACAAATCCGCGGAGCTGTACTCGGCGCTGGGAGTAGCTCCTTAGCGGAATCCGTGGCGGGAACAGGGCGAAACACGGCCGGATCGCTGGAGCACATGGATAAAACCATGGCGGCGGTAATGCTCGCCGGCATGTGTACCTTCCTCAACGTTTACCCTACGCAGCCACTGCTCCCCTTTTTCCGCCAGCTCTTCCATGCCTCGGAGGTGCAGGTCAGCTTCACGGTGAGCGCCACCATCTTTGCCGTGGCGCTGGTTGCGCCCTTCGTCGGAGTCATGGCGGAGCGCAAAGGCCGCAAGAGGGTGATCGTTCCGTCGCTGTTGCTGCTGAGTTTGCCCACGGCGCTGTGTGGAACCGCAAGCAGCCTGCATGCCCTGATCCTCTGGCGCTTTCTGCAAGGTGTATTCGTGCCTGGCGTGATTGCAGTGATGCTCGCTTACATCGTCGAAGAGTGGGAGGGCCGTGGAGTCGGGAAAGCGATGGCCGCGTACGTGAGCGGCACGGTGCTGGGTGGATTCCTGGGACGCTTCCTGTCGGGGTTGATCACCACGCACTGGAACTGGCGCGCGGCCTTCGTCGCGCTGGGCGCGCTGAACCTTGCGGGCGCGCTGGCGGTCCGGGCGTGGCTGCCGCTGGCGACCCGGTTCGTCCGCGCCGAGCACATGGGACACGCGCTGGCGGAAACACGGCGCCACCTGCGCAATCCGCGGCTGCTGGCGAACTTCGGGATGGGCGCCTCGATACTATTCGCCATGGTGGGCTGCTTCACCTACGCTAACTTTTATCTTGCTGCTCCCCCCTTCCGTTTGAATGCGGCGCAGCTGGGCAGCATTTTCTTCGTGTACCTCGTTGGCGTGGTGATTACGCCCATGTCGGGGAAATTCCTCGACCGTCATGGCTTTCGGCGCACGGCTTTTCTCTATTGCGGAATGATGATTACCGGCCTGGCGTTGACGCTGGTGCGCTGGTTGCCGGTCATCATCGCCGGCCTCGCGATTTTCGCCTGCGGAGTGTTCACGGCGCAGGCGGCGGCAACGGTAAATACCGGCACGGTGGCCGGCCGCGCGCGGTCGTCCTCGGCGGGATTGTATGTGACGTTCTACTACCTGGGCGGCGGACTGGGTGCCACCGTAATCGGATGGTTCTGGCAGTGGGCGCAATGGCGCGGCTGCGTCGCTGCTCTGGCTGCGGCAGCGATCGTGAGCCTCGCGCTCGCAGTGCTGAGCAGCCCAGCCCGCGGAAAGCCGGCTTCCAGAGAAGAAGTAGTCGTGGCTGACGTCTAGGGAGACATTTCCGGAAGCTATCCTACGCAGGCAGGCATCATCTACCATTGCGGCAAGGCCAAGAAGCCTCGGGGGATGCTCCATCAACCAGCAACTGGAGAGCGAAAAAGAGCTTGTGGCGGCCGCTGCCGCGCGTTTTGTGAAGTCTGGCATGAAGCTGGGCTTGGGCAGCGGATCCACATCGCATCGCTTCATACGCTTTCTGGGGGAGCGAGTGCGTCGCGGCGAATTGCGCATCGAAGCGGTTGGTTCATCGAAGCAGTCGGAAGCGCTCGCCAGAGAAGTGGGCATTCCTCTCACCGAAGTGCGGCGTGGCCTGCGCCTCGATCTGGCCGTCGACGGCGCCGACGAGATTGGTCCCGGGCTGGCCTTGATCAAAGGCGGAGGCGGCGCGCATCTGAGAGAAAAGGTGGTTGCCGCGGCGGCGGATTACTTTCTCGTGATTGCCGATTCGTCGAAACCGGTGAAGCAGCTTGGTACTTTTCCCCTGCCAGTGGAGGTTGTTCCTTTCGCGATGCCCTGGGTGATGGATCGAGTCGAAGCATTGGGCGCCAGGCCTGTTCTGCGAATGGACAAGGCATCCGCCGATAAGCCGCATTTGACCGATCAGCAGAATTACATCCTGGATTGTCACTTCCAGGCCATCGGGGAGCCAGCCAAGCTGGCATCCGCGCTGGAGCAAGTCCCCGGTATCGTCGAGCATGGTCTGTTCATCGGCTACGCGAAGGCGGCGCTGGTCGCGCGCGGGACATCCGTCAGGGTGCTGCTTAAGGATGGGACGTCGAAGGCGCTCTCGGACGCCATGGAGCTGCCGTTAACGCCAAATCACATGGTCGGGGTCTCCTGATCTTGCCGGGCAAACCGCATGCAGCTGAAATCCATGCTTCGGGATTCCTTCAACTGGCGCGCGCTTCGATCGCGCTTGCATTCTTCGTAATTACGGCGAGTTTCTGCGCCGCGGAAGGCGCCGTCGCAATCCCGCACGGAACCGTCGCACTGATTTCGCAGCAACGAACCATTCAGCCCGGACATGCGATCCGCCTTGGGCTCCGTTTCCAGCTGGAGAAGGGCTGGCACGTCTATTGGATTAATCCCGGCGATTCAGGTGAGCCTCCGCGCCTGGAGTGGCATCTGCCGGCAGGGTTGCGCGCCGGCGCGATCCAATGGCCGGCGCCGAACCGCTTGCCCATACCGCCACTGATGGATTACGGATATGAGGGGGAAGTCCTTCTTCCGGTCTCCATTCACATTTCTTCGACCCTGGCTACAGGCAGGGAACTGACTCTCGCGGCAGAGATGAAGGCAATTGTGTGTCATGACGTCTGCATTCCAGCCAAAGCGCGGCTCTCGCTGTTGCTGCCGGTGCGTGGAGAGCGCCCGCGCGAATCCGCGGAAGCGGCGATGTTCAGAGCCGCACACAAAGACTTGCCCTGGCCGGCGCCCTTCAGTTGGAAGCCAGCCGCCCGCGATCTGGGCGACAGCTTCGAACTCCGAGTGAATACCGGTCACGGTGCACCCGGTGCCTGGTTTGCTCCGCTTGAGCCTCTCCAGATCGAGAACGCAGCTCCCCAGAAAAATGTAACTGCGGCCACGGGCCTGCGTCTCATACTCAAGAAGTCGGACCAGCTGCTGAAACCGCTCGCGCGATTGCGCGGTGTGCTTGTGATGCCCGAGGGCGCTTACATGATCGATGCGCCGGTCACAAGCGCGCCGGTTAAACCGATCGAAAAAGGAGCAGTGAGATGAAACCAGGATTCATAGCCGTTCTTGCCATAATTCTGATGGGCCTTTCTACCGCCGCCCTCGCCGCAAAAGTCGGCGAACCCGCCCCGAACTTCACGGCTACCGACAGCAATGGCAAGACGCATTCCCTTGCCGCCTATCACGGAAAGTTTGTGGTGCTCGAATGGCATAACCAGGGTTGTCCCTACACGCAGAAGCACTACAACAGCGGCAATATGGAGCGGCTGCAGAAGGAATGGACGCAGAAGGGAGTCGTCTGGCTGACCGTGATTTCTTCCGCCCCCGGAACACAGGGCTACGTTACCGCGGATCAGGAGAACGATTACATGCGCCGGATGAAGGCGGCGCCGACGGCGGCCTTGCTCGACCCGGCCGGCGACCTCGGGCATCTCTACGGCGCGAAGACGACGCCGCATATGTTTATTATCAACCCCGATGGAGTGCTCATCTATGACGGCGCCATTGACGACAAGCCAACTTCTGATGCGGCCGACATCCCGACTGCGCACAACTATGTTTCGCTTGCGCTCAGCGAGGCCATGGCGGGCAAGCCGGTCAGCACTCCGGCTTCGCGCCCCTACGGATGTTCGGTCAAATATACCCACTGATCCTTGCTGACTATCGCGGGCATTTGCGCTATATAGTCGGGGAGAGTTCGATGAATTGAAGCGCCGCCCGTTCGTCTGCGTTTGCGTCCCACACAAAGCGCCGGGTTCGATGCTCGATCCGGCAATAGCTCTCCTGTTTCTTCTGGCCTGCCTGAGTGTGCTGTGCGGCGCTGCCCAGGAGCACCGTGGCTCACCGCCCCCGAGTCGAATCACGGCTATCGCTGTCGCCGAGCGAGATGGCAAGGTCGATGTTGAGGTCACGTTCAGCCGCTTGGTCAAGCCGGAGGTGAGCACGCTCGAGCACCCGGAACGCCTGGTATTCGATTTTCGCGAATGTGAGCTGGCGCAGGGCAGCGAGCGATTGGCGGTGAATCGTGGTGCGATCGTCGCGGTACGAGCCGCCCAGTTCAGCTCCGCGCCGCTGCAGGCCCGGGTGGTGATCGATCTCAAGTCAGCTCACGATCACCAGGAGACCTACGCGGGGAACAAGCTGGTCATCAGTCTCAGCGCGGCCGGCGGAGCCGCGAGCTCGCCTTCGGCTTTGGCTTCATCCAGCAGAGAAAGCAAGGTGATCGCGAGCCACGAGAGGATGCGGGCTGCTGCCGGAGCGTACGATCTTCTCGCCAGGGCCAGGGATTTGACCGTCTCCGAGCTGGCGCCGCTGGAAGCCAGGGCGAAGGCAGGCGATCCGGAATCTGAAACCATCCTGGGGTTCGCGTACCACGCCGGCACATTGCTGCGAGTGGACGATGCCCAAGCGCTGCGCCTGCTGCGACACGCGGCGAACCGAAGTTTCCTGCCCGCCGAAGAAGCCATGGGAGTTTTCTCGCAGTTCGGCTTTGGAATGGCGCCGGACAAAGCACAGGCTGTTTCCTGGTACACCCGGGCTGCCCAGCGCGGATCGCTCGAGGCCGCCACCAACCTCGGACTGATGTATTCCACCGGAGATGGTGTCGCAAAAGATCCGGCCAAGGCTGCGGCTTGGTACCGCAAAGCCGCTGATGCCGGCTATGCCGCCGCGCAGTTGAACCTTGCCGTCCTGTATCACCGTGGCGATGGGCTGCCGCAGGACGATACCCAGACCGGCGTCTGGCTTACCAAGGCCGCCGTTCAGGGTTTCCTGCCGGCAATGCTCGAACTGGCTACCTGGGACATGCAGCCCAGCCACAGGAACCTGGATGATGCGATCGGCTGGTACAAAAAAGCCGTTGAAAAGGGCGACCCGTTGTCTGCAGCCGCACTGGGTGACATCTACTCTGACCAGGAATTGGGAAGAGTGGACTACAACCAGGCCGTCGATTGGTACAGGCAGGCGGCCGAGCAGGGGCAACGCAACGGACAGTTTGGTCTGGGAACTCGGTATCTGCTGGGGCAGGGCGTCCCGCAGGATCTGAGCGAGGCTCGGCGCTGGCTCACGCCCGCCGCAGACCAGGACCACCCCTACGCGCAACTCGCCCTTGCGAAGATGCTTGAGGCTGGAGCAGGCGGCCCTGCGGATGCCGGCGCTGCCGCGAAGTATTACGAACTGGCCGCTAACCACGGCATCGCCGAGGCGCAGTACCGCCTGGGATTATTGCTGGCTGCGGACCATGGCAACACCGTGAATGTTGTTTCCGCCTACAAATGGCTGCTTCTGGCGAGAGACGCGAGCAAGGACAGCGCCGCCGCTGAGCAGGAAGTTCGGGCATTGCTCACTCCCGCACAGCTCGTCGAGGCCGAACATGCTGCGGACGAGTGGCGCATCGCCCGTTCGCAGTCCCACTAACCGTTAATGCACGGTCACGGTAACCGTGGCTGTGGTGCGGCCATAGGGACTGGTGGCGTACAGAGTGTAGGTGGTGGTCTGCGATGGTGTGACGGTCAGCTGATTGCCGCGCGCGGGGCCAATTTGCGGCGCGATCAGGAAATATGTTCCCGTCGAGTTCCAGCTCAGGGTGACCGATGTACCGGCCGAAACCGTTGCCGGAGAGGCCGAGAAGCTGGAGATCAGCGGAGCGGCGCCCTGCGGCACATTCGCCGCCGTGTAGATGGGATTCATCTGCACAACCTCAAACGCTGAAGCGGTCACCTGCCCAAGATTGTGCAGGTCATTATTATCCCAGCGCGAGTCGGGCGCGCCGCTGATGTACATGGAGCTGCCGTTGTCGGCCATGATCATGCCGTACTTCTTGAGCGCCGTCAGAATGATCTGATTGTTGGCCGAGAATCCTGAAATGTCGTAGCTTGCCTTCAGGCGCAGGCGCATTCCCATCGGCGCCGCCGAAGCATTCGAAGTGTTCGATGCCCAATGCGACGCTGGCGGTACAAAGGCCGCGCGGCTTTGCGCCAGCGTAAAACGCAAGGCGTGTTTGATCTGGCCAGCAGCCACCTCGTCGTAACGCGCCAGTCCTGCGAAGATGGGGAGGCCGGCTGCATCCGCCGAGGTCCACGTCCACGGACGTTGCTCGTCGTTCAGCAAATCCCAGACCGCCGCTGACCCGGCGTTCCAGCTTCCATCGGCGTTGGGATACGAACTGTACAGCTCGTAGAGCCAGCAGTTGGCGTTGTCGAGAACCAGAACGTGGCGGTCGCCGCTGCCCGGGTTAGGATCGCCTTCGATGGGAGCATTCGCCGGCACCGGCATGGGCCCGGGATCGCTTTCGTCGCCATACGCCGTAAAGTCGATGTTCACGGGCGCCTGAGAGCCGCCCACGACGACGTACGGGATTCCGATATCCGAACCGTTGTAAAGGCCGGAGCCGAAGTCAGGATGCAGCCCAATCGCGGGCCCGATGAAATTGATGATAGCGGCAGAGTTGGGATCGACCGGGGCCGCTGAGATGTCCTGATTCCATGCATTATCGGCTGGAAATGGCAGAAAACCCCCGAGGCTGGCCCCCTGGCCGAGGCTCATCTGATTACAGGCGCTGGAGTTAGTGCCCCCGCCGCCACCGGGACCCGTTCCTCCGCCTCCGCCACTTCCGTTGGCGGTCGTGTTGTAACCGCTTCCCACGCTGCAACCGGCAATCAGCAAGGGCAGAAAGAGCACGAAAGTAACCCAGATTTTTGTGCGCATGGATGCCACTATTTTGGCTTAGCGCGAGAGCCTCCGGACCGGGCAGAGGAACAGCGTTACCGGGGATTAAGGACTTGTACCAGAGAGTCCGGGAGGATGGGTGTTTACCTGCCGCGGTTCCCCTGCAAAATGTGCGTTCCATAAGGGCCCTCCGGCACTAGAATAGCGGCGGAATTGGTGGTTCATTTCGGGGGGGCGGTTCGCACGGGACACGCAAAGACCGCGGCTGGCCGCCAGGGAGGGACACCATGAAACTGCGCTACACGATACTTATGCTTGCGGCCATCCCGGTGATTGTAGCCGGGGCATTTTCGGTGATGCATTGGCCGATGAATGCGGCGGTGATTGCCGTGCTCGGCGGGGTCATGATCTGGCTGGCCTACACCAAGTACGCGCGGCGCATCGACCGCGAAATCATCCAGCCCGACCCCAAGAAAGGAACGCCTGCCCGCATGTTTATGGACGGCGTCGACTTTATGCCGACCAGCCGGCATGTGCTCTACGGCTACCACTTCAAGTCAATCGCCGCCGCGGGGCCGATCGTCGGCGTCATCACGGCTACCAACCTTTGGGGATGGATGCCCAGCCTGCTCTGGCTCATTCTGGGTGTGACCTTTATCGGCTGGGTCAGCGATTACTCCGCAATCATGCTGGCGGTGCGCAACGAGGGCCAGTCGCTTTCGGCGATTGCGCACCGGCTCATCGCTCCGCGTACCCGCATCATCTTCTTCGTGTTTATCTTCTTCTATCTGCTGCTGATCGCGGGCGCGTTTATCGGGATTCTGGCCGGCATTCTCGATCCGCGCGCCGACGTTCCCTTCGGCATCTTCATGCTGGCGATCATGGGACTGTTCATGGGGCAGGCGCTCTATCGCTGGAAGATGGACCTGATCGGCGTAACGGCATTCGCCATCCTGGTGACGCTGGGTTCGATGGCCATTGGCGCCAAGGGCTTGAGGCCGACCCCGGGAACCACGCCGGCCGGCAAGGCGGCGACCACGATCGTCTTTGCCGGCGCCATCAATCACGCCGTCGAACAGCTCAGCACCGGCGTAAACAACCTCACCGGCCAGCGGCCGCTTTACACAGTCACTGACCCGACCAAGGCGGACCCGCGGCTGGCGGCGACCACGCTCACGCCCGACGGCAAGGTCGTGCCCAAGTATCTTGACTCTACTGGCGCCATCAAAATGATGCCGTCCTTCCTTCTGTGGTGCGTTTTCCTGTTCGTCTTTTCCTATCTCGGGACCATTCTGCCCATCTGGCGATTTGCCCAGCCGGTGAACTACATCGGCTTCTGGGTCACCTTCCTGACCATCATCTTTTCCGCGCTGGGCGCGATTCTGGGAGCGGTGCGCGGCCTGCTTGGCAGTGCCGAAATGATGAAGGCCGTCACCTTCCAGAGCAAAGTGTTTGCCAGCTGGATGCCGATGACGCAGGCCAAAGACGCAGCGGGGAACATCCTGCAGGCCCTGCCGGCGATCCAGCCGCTGTGGCCGATGCTGTTTGTGACCATCGCCTGCGGCGCGATCTCAGGCTGGCACGCGCTGTTTGGTTCCATCGGAACGGCGCGCCAGTTGGAATATGAGACCGACGGCCTGCCGGTCGGAGGCGGCGCCATGTTCAGCGAAAATACGCTGGGGCTGCTTTCTCTGGTGGCGGTTTCGATCGTAGGCGGAGCGGGCGCGGGCGCGTTCGCTCAGGGTGTGGGGAAGCTGCTGGGTATCGTCAGCTTCGGTGCCATCCCGATGGCCTACGGAACGGCCTTGGGCTTCGGCTCATTCGTGGTGATCGTGCTCACGGTGACGCAACTCGTCTTCCGCATGATGCGAGTCACGCTGGGAGAATGGGTGGGCGAGGTTTGGGTGGGATTCAAGAATGCGCACGTCGCCGCCATCGTATCCATGGTCCTGACCTTGCTGCTCGTACTGAGCGGCACCTGGATTTATCTCTGGCAGATGTTCGGCGCTTCCAACCAGCTCATGGCGGCGCTGGGTCTGCTGGTTGTGACCCTGTGGTTGCGCTCGACGGGCCGCAATCCGTCGTACGCGCTCTATCCCATGCTGTTTATGTACGTCACTACCATGGCGGCGACCATAGTCACCGCCTACAACCTGTACGCCAGCATCCTGTCGAATCCCAAGATCGCGGCTCAGCCGATCAACAGCATTGGAGCGATCGGGATGATTCTGGTTGCGGCGCTGCTCTTCATCGCTTCAGCCGTGATCGCCTACGACGCGTGGCGGTCCTGGCGCAGACTGGGAGGAGAAGCGCGGGCGACCAGTCCGGCGATGGCGCACGATTAGCGGCGGCTTGCCGCCATCACTGTTTTCCCGCGGCTGCGGCACTGGCGGTGGTCTTGGGCTGAAACTCCGGGTCGCCGAACTGCCATAGGAAGAACGACTGCATGTCGGCATTAAGCTGCTCAGTTTGCGGCTTGGTCGATCCCATGCCGTGACCCGCGTCGTAGTCGATACGCAAAAGCACCGGCTTGCCGCTGGAAGTCGCGGCCTGCAGCCGCGCCGCCATCTTCGCTGCCTGCCACGAATCCACGCGCGGATCGTTGATTCCCGTAGTCACCAGCACGGCCGGGTAGGGCGTTCCGTCCTTCACGTGGTGATAGGAGCTCATACCGTAGAGGCCCTTGAAGCCTTCTTCGGTCTTCGTGGAACCGAACTCGGGAACGTTGGGCGGACCGTTGGGCGTGGTCTCCATGCGCAGCATGTCGGAAGCGGGGACGAGGTCGGCCGCCGCCGCGAACAGTTGCGGACGCTGGGTGATGGAACCGCCAACCGTGATGCCGCCCGCGCTGCCCCCGCGAAGCCCGATTCGCTTCGACGACGTGTATCTCTCCGCGATCAGATATTCGGCGCAGGCGATGAAGTCGCTGATGGTGTTCTGCTTGGTCAGCATGCGCCCGGCGTTATGCCAGTCTTCCCCATACTCGCCGCCGCCGCGGATGTGCGAGACGGCGTATACACCGCCGCGTTCCACCCAGGCCAGCAGGCTGGGAGAAAAGACTGGGTCCTGCGTGATTCCATATGCGCCATAGCCGGACAGGATCGTGGGAGCGGAGCCGTCCATCGCCATGCCGCGTTTGAAGATGATTGAAAGCGGGACCATAGTGCCGTCCGCCGACCTGGCTTTTACTTCCCGCGATTCCACCTCCGAGACGTCCACCGGCGGAGGCGGCGCCAGCTTCAGGTCCTCCATCTTGCCGGTCTTGGAATCATGGGCGAGATACACGCGTGGTTTGGCCCACGATTCCGTGCGGATGGCCACCCCCGGCTGGGACTCGTTGGCAAAAAACTCGTTGATGGCTCCCTCGAAGGGCAGGGCTACCTGCTCGGGTTGTCCGCCCGCGTAGGGCAGGCGCAACAGCCGGCCGATGCCGCCATCGAGCTGCTGAACATAGAGCGCGTCCGAGGCGACGCGCAGATCGCGCAGCACTGCCTTCCCCTCGGGAACCACGACGCGGGCGTGAGCGACGTCGGGTTGCTTCAGGCTGGTCTGCAGGACCTTGTAACGCGAGGCCTGATGGTGAGAGAGCAGATAGATTTCGTCGCCATGCACGTCCGCGAAGGTGATGTCGTCATCCACGTCCAGCAGTTTGCGCCACGGCATTTTGCCGCCCGCGACCTCCGCCGCCGGCGCGTAGTACAGGGTGAGCTCGTTGCGCACGCCGTGCGCCACCACGCCCAACAGCCAGTCCGAACCCGGAATCACGGCCACAAAGGGAAAGTCGGTCTCCGCGAGCTGCACCTGGGGAGCGAGCCCGTAGCCGAACACGGCCTCGTCTTTATCCGGATCTCCGCCCAGCTTGTGCAAGTAACTCTTTGCGCGCAGATATTTGGCGGTTGGAGGATCATCGGGCCCCAGCTTGTTCATCCGCATATAAAAGAAGGAGCGGTTGTCAGTGCGCCAGTTGATCTGTGGAAAGTTGCAGCGGTCGATCTTCTCCGGCAACTCGTGGCCAGTATCGACCTCGATGACGTGAATCACGCTTTCCTCGGAGCCGCCCGGAGAAATTCCATACGCCACCAGTTTGCCGTCGAGCGACGCTGAAAAGTAATCGATGGAATAATGGCGGCCTTCCCGGGAAAGTTTTTCGGGATCGACCAGCAGGCGTTCCTGCCGGGTTTTGGCGTCGCGCACGTAGAGCTTGTAGTTCTCTTCGTTGGGCAGTGACTTGAGATAGAAGTAGCGCGGGCCAAAGTGCTGGAAGTCGCGTACCTGCTCGCCGGCGTTGTCGAGTTGCTGGATGCGTTGCAGCAGCTTCTGCCGCCCCGGAATCGACCGCAGGACTTCGTTCGTGTAATCCGCCTGCGCCTTTGCCCAGGCCTGAAATTCCGGATCTTTAACGTTTTCCATCCAGCGGTATGGGTCGACAATTTTGGTGCCGTAGTAATCGTCGGTTATGTTGCGCACCGGCGCTACGGGCGGCTTCTGCTGCGCCTGCAGCACCATGGTTATGCCTGCCAGGACCAACGTCGCGAGCATGCTTCTGCGCATGAAAACTCCTTGATTCGTATCGCGCGCGGCCACCGCCGCGCCAGGGAAAAGCTACGCTGAAAACCGGATCGCAGGCAAATGGATGCGGCTACCTCTTGTATCCGATCTTCCTGAGAAACTCTTTACGAGCGGAAATGTCAGCCGGGCCCTCAACACTCTTGGGAGAACTGCCGTCGATCACGCCCATCACGCCGCGGCCCTGCTCGCTGGACGCCACGATCACCTCCACCGGATTCGCCGTGGCGCAGAAAATCGAGCAGACTTCTGGGATGTTCCGGATCGTATTGAGCAGATTGATCGGGTACGCATTACGAATAATGAGTACGAAGGTGTGTCCCGCGGCCAGTGCCGTGGCGTTGCGGATGGCGGCTGCGCGCAGGTCGTCATCGTTGCCCTCGGCGCGCGTCAAACACGGGCCTGAGCTTTCATTGAAGGCGATGCCGAACCTGGCCTGCGGCACGGTACCGACGACCGCCTCATAAATGTCTTCCACCGTCTTGATGAAGTGCGACTGCCCCACGATGATGTTGGCGTCGGAGGGAAATTCCATGCGCACGGAATCGAACTGCAGCATCGCCGCCTCCCGCTTTTCAATCATAGCGCAGGGGCTGCCGGCGTCTTGGC
>Ga0335081_10003700_pt1 | contig 24061 bp, 27 predicted proteins | sample Lox_Sample_35_FD_206713 | JGI IMG/M metagenome (GOLD analysis project Ga0335081, IMG submission 206713) | Soil microbial communities from Loxahatchee National Wildlife Refuge, Florida, United States - Lox_Sample_3.5 | ecosystem: Environmental > Terrestrial > Soil > Wetlands | place: USA...
CAGAGCGCCGAGCGCGAGCGTCGCGTTCGCGGTCTCGTTCATCACGACGTAGTTCGTGATCTGGTGGACGAGCGGCTTCCGCTCCCGCACCGTCCGCAGCGTGCCGCCGGGGGAGATCGTCATCGCGTCCCGATCCCCAGGACGTCGACGGGCCCGTCGCCCGCGCCGAGCTCGGCGAGCCCCTGGCGGACGGCGCGCGAGGCCGCCTCCGCCGCGCCGCGTGCGGCGTCGAGCAGCGCCAGCCCTCGTGCGAGGAGCGCGGCGAGCGTCGCGGAGTGCGTGCAGCCCGCGCCGTGCGTCGCGGCCACGCTCGAGCGCTCGACCGGGATCTCGTGGTGCTCGCTGCCGTCGAAGAGGTGGTCGGTCGCCTCCTCGCCGTGGCCGCCGGTCACGAGCGCGGCCGGCGCGCCGAGCGCGACGAGCGCCTCGGCAAGTTGCAATTTGCAACTTGCGTCGTCGAGGCCGGTCAGGGCACGGGCCTCGATCAGGTTCGGGGTCACGACGGTCGCGAGCGGGAAGAGCCGCGCGACGAGCGCCTCGGCCGCGTCCTCCTCCAGCAGCCGCGCGCCGGAGCTCGCCACGAGCACCGGGTCGACGACGAGCGGCAGCGGGTGCGCCTCGAACCAGCCGGCGACCGCGTCGACGATCGCGCGCGAGACGAGCATCCCGGTCTTGGCCGCGTCCAGCTCGAAGTCGGCAGCGACCGCATCGAGCTGCGCTCTGACGAAGTCGGGAGGGACCTCGTGGACCGCGGTCACGCCCGTCGTGTTCTGCGCGGTGAGCGCCACGATCGCCGACGTGCCGTGGACGCCCGCCGCCGCGAACGCCTTCAGGTCGGCCTGGATCCCGGCGCCGCCGCCCGAGTCGGAGCCTGCAACCGTCAACGCTGTATGGATCAATCTCCTCCCTTCGCCGGCATGACCCGGATCAGGTTCGACGGGTGTGATCTCAGCCGCACGTGCGGCACCCCGGTGGCGCGAAGCCTAGTTCTTGACTCCCAGGCGGCGCAGAACCTCGCGGACGTTCACGTCGTAGCCCCAGCCGTACGTCTTCGGCGTGAAGATCCGCCGGTCGTCGCCGTTCCACCAGCGAGACTTCGCCCGCGCGAGCGTCGGCCGGCGCCAGTCGTACGGGACGCCGAGGAACTTGCCTGTGCCCTTCTCGCTCACGGAACGAGCGTACATCGTGGCGCGCGTGCCGCCGGCCGAGACAGCGCGGCCCGCGCTTCAATAGAGAGGTGACGGGCGCGCGCTACGACGGAATCGCCGACTGGTACGACACCGAGTTCCAGCCGGAGCCCCTCGAGAGCGAGACCTGGCACACGCTCGTCGATCTCCTCGGCGACGGCCGCGGTGCGCTGCTCGACGTCGGCTGCGGAACGGGCGCGTACGCGGTCGGCCTCGCGGAGCGAGGCTGGGATGTGACCGGCGTCGACCTGTCCGAAGACATGCTCCGCCGCGCGCGCGACAAGGGCATCCACACCGTCCGCGCGGACGCGACGTCGCTTCCCTTTCCCGATGCGTCGTTCGACGCAGCGATCTCCGTCTTCACGCATACCGACGTCGACGACTTCGCACGCGTCGTACGGGAGGTCGTGCGAGTGCTTCGGCCCGGCGCACCGTTCGTCTACGTCGGCGTCCATCCATGCTTCGTCGGCCCGCACTCGGTGTTCGATCCCGAGCGAAGCGCTCCCGAGCTCCACCCGGGCTGGTACCGCCTGACGGGGCGCTACGCGGAGGCTCCCGGGATCTGGCGCGGGGCGGGCGTGCGCATCAGGGTCGGGGCGAGCCATCTGCCGCTCGGGCTCTTCCTCCAGGTCTTCCTCGACGCAGGCCTTCGGCTCGAACGCGTCGAGGAGCCGGCAGAACGGGAGTATCCGTTCGGGCTCGGCTTCCGCTGGCGCCGGTGAGCGCGACCGCCGCGCTGCGGGACGACATTCTCGTCGGCGAGGAGCTCGCGCATCTCGCAGTCGAGCCGGCGCGCGAAGCGCGGACGGCGCCGATCCCGGCCGATCTCCACCCGGCCGTCGCCGACGCGCTCGCCGCCCGCGGCATCGCCGAGCTCTACGCCCATCAGGCCGAGGCGTACACGGCGGCGCGCGGCGGCGAGAACGTGATCGTCACGACGGGCACCGCCTCGGGGAAGACCCTCGCGTTCAACCTCCCCGTGCTCGACGCCCTCGCCGCCCACCGGCACGCCCGCGCGCTCTACCTCTACCCGACGAAGGCCCTCGCGCAGGATCAGGCCCGCTCGCTCGCCGAGCTCGGCGTCGCAGGCGTCCGCGCCGCGATCTACGACGGCGACACGCCGACCGAGCAGCGCCGCCACATCCGCGGCTGGGCCAGCCTCGTGCTCACGAACCCCGACATGCTCCACATCGGGATCCTCCCGAGACACGACCTCTGGGGCGACGTGCTCCACAACCTCCGCTTCGTCGTCGTCGACGAGGCGCACGTCTACCGCGGGGTCTTCGGCTCGCACGTCGCGAACGTCCTGCGGCGGCTGCGCCGGCTGGCCCGGATCTACGGCGCCGAGCCGCAGCTCCTGCTCGCCTCGGCGACGATCGCGAACCCGGGCGAGCTCGCGCGAGCGTTGACGGGCGAGGATGCAACCGTCGTGGAGGACGACGCGGCGCCGCGGCCGGAGCGGACGGTCGCGCTCTGGAACCCGCCGCTGCTCGACCCCGACCTCGGCCTGCGCGCGAGCGCGCTCGGCGAGGCATCGCGCCTGCTCTCCGGCCTCGCCGGGCACGGCCTGCGGACGATCTGCTTCGCGAAGAGCCGGCGCGCCGCGGAGCTGATCCACCGTTTCGCCTGCGACCGCCTCGACGCCTCGACCGCCGCGCGGCTCGCGCCCTACCGCGCCGGCTACACGCCGCAGCAGCGGCGCGAGATCGAGCGGCGCCTCGTCGCCGGCGAGCTCCTCGGCGTCACGTCGACGGACGCGCTCGAGCTCGGGATCGACATCGGCGACCTCGACTGCGCGATCTCGGTCGGCTTCCCGGGAACCGTCGCGAGCCTGCGCCAGCAGTGGGGGCGCGCCGGCCGCCGCGACCACGGCCTCGCGATCCTCGTCGCGTCCGAGGACGCGCTCGACCAGTACTTCATGCGCGACCCGGAAGCACTCCTCGCCCGCAACGTCGAGGCCGCGATCCTCGACCACGCGAACCCGCGCGTCCTCGACGGCCACGTCGCGGCGGCGGCGTTCGAGGCGCCGGTGGACGACGGCGACGCGGCGACGCTCGGCGAGGAGGCGCTCATGCGCGCGCCGCACGTCGCCGAGCTGCGGCAGACGCCGCGCGGCTGGGTCTGGGCGGGGAAGGACGCGCCGGCGGCCCGCGTCCCGCTGCGCTCGACCTCGGCGGACGCGTTCCTCGTCGTCGACGCCTCGACCGGCGAGACGCTCGGCCTCGCCGAGCTGGAGCGCGCGTACTCGACGGTCCACGAGGGCGCGGTCTATCTCCACCTCGGCCGCCAGTACCTCGTGCGCGAGCTCGACCTGCACGCGCGGCGGGCGCTAGTCGAGCCCTTCGACGCCGACTGGTACACGCAGGCGAAGAAGGAGACCGAGACGGCGATCGAGGAGCCGCTGCGCGTCGAGCGGCGGCTCGGGCTCGAGCTCTCCTTCGGCCGCGTCTCGGTGACCGAGCGCGTCGTCGGCTACCAGAAGAAGGCGGTCGCGGACGGCGCGACGATCGGCACGTTCCCGCTCGAGCTGCCGCCGACGACGTTCGACACCGAGGCGGTCTGGTTCGTGCCGCGGCCGCACCAGCTCGAGGGGCTCGAGGCGATGCCGCTCCTGCTCTCGTCGCTCCACGCGGCCGAGCACTCGCTGATCGCGCTCCTGCCGCTGTGGGCGATGTGCGACCGCTGGGACATCGGCGGCCTCTCGACGAACCTCCACCTCGACACGGGCGCGCCGACCGTCTTCGTCTACGACGGCCACGCCGGCGGCGTCGGGATCGCCGAGCGCGGCTTCGAGCAGTTCGAGGGCTGGGTCGCCGACACGGCTCGCCTCCTCGCCGGGTGCCCCTGCGAGCGCGGCTGCCCGTCGTGCGTGCAGAGCCCGAAGTGCGGCAACCTCAACGAGTTGCTCGACAAGGGCGGCGCGCTGACCTTGCTCCGCCGGATGGTCGACTGCGGCTAGGCGAGGCTACGACGCGTCGAGCGCCGCGCGGACGAGCTCGAGGTTGTCGCGCCAGACGTCCTCGGGCGTCGGCGCCAGGACATCGTCCCAGATCGCCGCGAACGAGCTCCTGAACTGGGTCATGCGGGCGGGCCGCGCCATGAACCAGATGTGGCAGTGCTCGCTGCCCTCGCCCCAGCGGCCGACGTGGACGTTGCCGACGCCCGGCACCCCGGCGACCGCGCGATAGATCCGCAGGAGCAGGGGGCCGAGCTCCGCGGCGAGCTCGTCGTCGAGGTCGGGGAAGTCGACGTGCCGTCTCGTCTCCAGCAGCACGACCACGGGCAGTCCCGACGGCTTGTCGAACGAGCGCACGACCCAGTGCTCGTCGGACCAGAGGACGTTCGTCGGCTCGCACTCGGAGCAGTCGACGCCGCCGACGCCGTGGCGCGGAGGCTCGACGTCCACCGGCGGTGCGAGCGCGCGCGGCCTGATCTCCCCGTCGAACGGCCACGACTCCCACTCCTCGACCGGCGGCGTCTGCAGCCCGCCGCGCGCCCGTTCCCAGAACTGCTCCGGCGTCTCCGGCACGGTGCGATTCTATCGGCGTGCAGTGGCCGCAGCGGTTCTACGACCTGAGGCGAGGCATCGGCTGCCCGCTCTGCGCCGAGGGGCGGCCCGACGAGACACCGCACGGCATTCGCTTCTTCGCCGGCGAGCTCGCGGACGCGTATCTGCACCGCGGCGGCGTCCAGCGCGGCCTGTCGCACGTCTACTTCCGCGGCCGCCACGTCGTCGAGCCGACCGAGCTGAGCGCCGAGGAGGCGACGCGATTCTTCGCCGAGCTCCTCGGCGTCGGCCGGGCGATCGAGCGCGTGTTCGAGCCCGTGAAGGTGAACTACGACATCCTCGGCAATTCCGTGCCGCACCTGCACGTGCACGTGATCCCGCGCTACGCCGACGACCCGCGGCCAGAGTGGCCGTTTCCGTTCCCGGCCGAGGATCCGGTTCCGTTCCCCGACGCAGAGGTGCGCGCCGACGCGGAGCGGCTGCGCGCGGCGATCGGCTAGGCCGAGCGGGCGAGGTCGTCCGGGCCGGCTGTCGGCGCCGGCATCTTCGTCCCGCCGCCGGGTGCGGGCGGAGCCGGCTCGTCGCCGCCGCGGAGGAAGCGGTAGACGAAGAAGGCGAACGCGCTCGCGCCGCACGTCGGGACGATGAAGAAGATGGCGTTGAGGAGCACGAGGTGCGTCATGTGCCGAGTGTGACAGGTGTATCCGCGCGCGCAAAGCGTAAGCTCGCCGCGTGCGAATACTGGTCAGGCCGCCCTCGCCGCAGGACGTCGACTCGTGGGAGCCGCTGGGCTGGCGCGAAGCCCCCGATTTCGCGTGGCTCGCGCGCGAGCACGAGGCGTTCCGGACGCTCCTCGGCGAGGCCGGCGCCGAGGTGATCGAGGCGCGCGGCGAGCCCGGAAACCTCGACTCGCTCTACGTCTACGACCCGTCGCTCGTGACGCCGGACGGCGGCGCGATCCTCCTCCGCCCGGGCAAGGACGGCCGGCTCGGCGAGCCGGAGGCGCTGCGTCCGGACCTCGAGGCTGCAGGCCTGCGCATCCTCGGCCGGCTCGAGCCGCCGGCGACCGCGGACGGCGGCGACACCGTCTGGCTCGACGAGACCACGCTTCTCGTCGGACGCTCGTACCGGACGAACGACCCCGGCATCGACACGCTGCGACGCCTGCTCCCGGACGTCGCCGTGCTCGCGTTCGACCTCCCGCACATGGCCGGCCGCGGCGAGGTCCTCCACCTCCGCTCGCTCCTCAGCCCGCTCGGCGACAACGCGTTCGTCGCACACCGGCCGCTCCTACCGGCGCGCCTCGTCGAGCTGCTCGAGCGGCGCGATGCGGAGATCGTCGGCGTGCCGGCGGACGAGGTCGAGACGATGGGGCCGAACGTCCTCGCCATCGCGCCGCGCGTCATCGTCGCACTCGCCGGCAACGACCGGACGCGCGGCCGGCTCGAGCGCGCGGGCTTCGAGGTGCGCGTCTACGAGGGCGACGAGATCTCGCGCAAGGGCGACGGCGGCCCGACCTGCCTCACCCTGCCGCTTCCAGCGCCAGCCTGACGGCCTCCTCCGGCGTCGCGGCGCGCAGCGTCCCAGCCACCTGCCAGCCCGGCTCGAGAACGACGACGGAGCGGCCGAGCGTGAGCGCGAAGCCGATCTCCGCGAGCGTCCCGTAGCGGCCGCCGACCGCGATCACCGCGTCGCCCGAGGCGACGACGGCAAGGTTGCGCGCATGGCCGATGCCCGTGACGACAGCATGGTCGACCCACTCGTTGACGCCCTCGCGCGTCTCGGACGGGAGGATGCCGATCGTCGTGCCGCCGGCGCTCTTCGCACCCCGGCAGGCGGCAGCCATCACCTCGCCGCGTCCTCCCGTGACGACCGTCGCGCCGCGCTCGGCGAGCAGGCGCCCGACCTCCTCGGCGCGCGCGTCGTTCTCTGCGCCGCTGCCGATGACCGAGACCTGGAGCATCCGCCGATGCTAAGACACAGCATGGCGACGCGGGAAGCGCGAGGCGGCGTCCTCGTCCTCGGCGGCGGCTTCGCCGGCGCGTACGTCGCGCGCGAGCTCGGCGCGCGCGGGGCGACGGTCGTGAGCGCCGAGAACTTCATGCTCTACACGCCGCTCCTGCCGGAGGCGGCGTCCGGGACGCTCGAGCCGCGCCACTGTGTCGTCCCGCTGCGCGTGATGTGCCCGCAGGCGGAGTTGATTCTCGGACGCGCGCACACGGTCGACCTCGAGGCGAGGACGGCGCAGGTCGAGACGGACGACGGCCCGCAGACGGTCGCCTGGCGGGAGCTCGTGCTCGCCCTCGGCGCCGTACCGCGGACTCTGCCGGTGCCCGGCCTCTCCGAGCACGCGCTGTCGTTCAAGACGCTCGCCGACGCGATCTACCTCCGCAACCACGTCCTCCACCAGCTCGAGGCGGCCGATGCCGCGCTCGACGAGACGGAGCGGCGCCGGCGGCTGACGTTCGTCTTCGTCGGAGCCGGCTACGCAGGCGTCGAGGCGCTCGCCGAGCTCTCGGATCTCGCCGAGGACGCGCTCCGCTACTACCCGCGGCTGCGCTCGACGCCGCGCCGGTGGGCGCTCGTCGACGCGGCGCCGCGGATCCTTCCCGAGATTCCGCACCGGCTCGGCGATTACGCGGCCGAAGAGCTGCGCTCCCGCGGCGTCGAGATCCACGTCGACACGACGCTCGAGTCGGTCTCGGCGAAGGAGGCCGCGCTCGGCAACGGGACGCGGATCCCGACGAGCACGCTCGTCTGGACGGCCGGCGTCACGGCGAACCCGCTCCTGCGCGACTGGGCGCTGCCGCTCGACGAGAAGGGCCGCGTCGAGGTGGACGGGCTGCTGCGCGTGCAGGGCCACGAGCACGTCTGGGCGCTCGGCGACTGCGCGCGGGTGCCGAACACGCGGAGCGACCGCCCCGATCCGCCGACCTGCCAGCACGCGCTCCGCCAGGCGCGGCGACTCGCGAAGAACCTCCAGGGCCCGCCCGAGCCGTACGGGTACCGGATGCTCGGCCAGGTGGCCACGCTCGGCCGGCACAAGGGGATCGCCGAGGTGCTCGGCCTCAAGCTCCGCGGCTTCGCCGGCTGGTGGGTGACGCGGACGTACCACCTGTACCAGCTCCCGCTCGCGCAGCGGAAGCTCCGCGTCGTCGTCGACTGGACGGTGAGCCTCTTCTTCCGGCGCGACATCGCCGAGCTCGGCCAGCTCGGTCATCCGGAGAAGCTCTGAGCGGAAAGGCACGTCTGTCCCCTGGGCGGCTCACGCCGCCGGCGGCGGCTGCAGCCACGGCCAGGCGGCGGGTTCGGCGAGCTGCTTCACGTAGTCCTCGACTCCGGCCGGAGTGCCGCGGACCAGCGGGGCGAGGGTGCCGAGCCGATCCCGATCCAGGTCAGGCCGTCGTCGCCGGCGGCCGACTCGAGCCGATTGATTCGAAAACCTCGACCCCCGAGCGGATCGGACAACGCAGGAGAGACACCTGGCGCGCTTCCACGTCATCCGCATGAACCACCTGGCGCGAACCCACTGCCCCTCCCCGCTCGTGCCGATGACTCGCGCATGGCCCGGAACGTCGTTCGCGCCGCCTACGTCTTCGCCGCGGTGGTCGTCTGTCCGCTCGCCGCCTGGAACCTCGCGGTCGGTTCGGCGAACCACGGCTTCGGCTGGCGCGGCTTCCTCGTCGTGCTGTTCGGACTGCCGATCGTCGGAGCGCTGCTCGCCGCCGCCCTCCTCCGGAGACGGCGCAGCGAGGCGGCGCTCGCCGCGGTCGGGGCTGTCGTGGCGACGTTCGTCCTCCTCGTCGCGCTCGCCCTCGTGACACTCTCGTCACGGTAGCTGCTACCCGCCTGCTCAGACGGCGTTCAGCGCCGCGCGAAAGGCGCGGTAGAGGTTGCTCGCGACGTTGTGGAGCAGGAACGTCCGCTGCCGCGCGGTGAGCCCGCCTTCCATCGCCGCACCGAGCTCCTTGCTCGTGCACGCGTCGGCCTGCAGGTGCGCGTAGGCGAACCGCAGGTCGTAGTAGTAGAGGTCGGCCGGCCCCGGCGCTCCGGTGCTGTGCGCGTAGTAGAGACGCGCCTCGCGGACGAGCGTGGCAGCGTCCGCCGCGCAGGCCCGCACGCTGTAGGAACCGACGATCGTCGCCGTCGGGAAAACGCCGGAGGTGTCGAAGGTGACCGTGCGGCCGGTGCGCGACGCCCCGCCGCCGCACCCCGCGGCCGCGCACACGACGGCCGGGGCCAGCGCCAGCGCTCGACGGCCGTGACTTCCCATCCGCATAGTTGTAGACGCAGCGGTAGGCTGGCCGCCGGTGGCGGAGCGAATCGTCCTTGCCGTAGACGTCGGCGGCTCGCACGTGAAGGCGCTCACGTCGAACGAGAGCGAGCGTCGGAGGTTCGCCTCGGGCCCGAAGCTCACCGCCGAGCAGATGGTCGCCGGAACGCTCGAAGCGGTGCAGGGCTGGTCGTGGGACGTCGTCAGCGTCGGGATCCCGTCGCCGGTGCGCGGGGACAAGCCGGTCGCCGATCCGGTCAACCTCGGTGACGGTTGGGTCGGATTCGACTTCGAGGCGGCCTTCGGCAAGCCGACGAAGGTCGTGAACGACGCGGTCATGCAGGCCGTCGGCAGCTACGAGGGAGGCCGCATGCTCTTCCTCGGCCTCGGCACGGGCCTCGGCTCGGCATTCATCGTCGACGGGACGATCGAGCCGCTCGAGCTCGGCCACCTCCCGTTCCGGAAGAGGACGTTCGAGGACTACGTCGGCGAGCGGGCGCTCGAGAAGCGGGGCAGAAAGAAGTGGCAAGAGGCAGTTTTCGCCACGGTCGAGCAGCTCACCGCCGCCATGGAGCCGGACGAGGTCGTCCTCGGCGGCGGCGGCGTCGACGAGCTCGACGAGCTGCCGCCGCTCTGCCGGCGCGGCGCGAACGAGAACGCCTTCCTCGGCGGATTCCGGCTCTGGGATCCCGCTTGGGCCGCGCACGCCGGTTAGCAAACCGGCCGGGCTTTACCCGCTCCTGACATCGGATCCGCTACGACTGGGCACGACCCAGTTACATCGTAATACGAAGGGGGTTACTCGAATGAGATGGAAGAACCTCGCGACCGCCGTCGCGCTGGCTGTCGGTGCGCTCGTTCTCGGTGCGGTCTTCGGTCGCCCAGGAAGCGGCCAGGCCGCCGGCACGAGTACGGCGCCCGGGAACACGAGCACGCCTACGATCAGCGGCACGCCGCAGGAGAACGAGACGCTGACGGCGAGCGACGGCACATGGAGCGGCAGCCCGACGTCCTACACGTACGCATGGAGCCGTTGCGACGCGAACGGCGACAGCTGCGCGGCGATCAGCGGCGCGACAGCGAAGACGTACACGGCGACGTCGGACGACATCGGCCACACGCTGCGCGTGACGGTCACCGCGACGAACGCCGACGGCTCGACGAGTGCGACCTCCGCGCCGACGGCGGTCGTCTCGAGCGCGGCGGCGCCGAAGAGCACCGCCCTGCCCGCGATCACCGGAACAGCGCAGGTCGGGTCGACGCTGACCGCCGGCAAGGGGACCTGGAGCGGCACCGTTACCGGGTACACGTACGCGTGGAAGCGCTGTGACTCGCAGGGCAACAGCTGCTCGACGATCGACGGCGCGACGAGCGCGACGTACAAGCTGACGCAGGCCGATGCCGGAACGACGATCCGCACCGCCGTCACGGCGACCAACAGCGCGGGCTCGACGACGGCGACCTCGGCCCAGACCGCAATGGTCCCGACACCTGTCACGACCGGCTGCCCGAGCGGCACCGGCGCGATCCCGATCGCAGACGTGGCGCAGCCCGCGCGGCTCGCGATCGACCAGCAGTCGATCACCCCGGCCCGGCTCACGCGCTCGACGCACACGATCCAGCTGCACTTCCGCGTCACCGCATGCAACCGCCCCGTCCAGGGCGCCAGCGTCTTCGCGGCGTCGATCCCCTACAACCAGTTCGAGGGGACCTCGGGAACCACGAGCAGCAACGGCACGGTCACGCTCACGGAGCGGCGCGAGGCCGGCTTCCCGGCCGACCGCCATCAGGAGCTGCTCGCAGTGCTCGTGAGGGCATCCAAGCCGGGTCAGCCGATCCTCGGCGGGATCTCGACCCGCCGGACGGTCAGCTTCCCGGTAACCAGGTAGCGAACGAGGCGAGAGGCCGCGCCAGCCGCCGCAGGCGGTGCGGCCTCCCGCCCACCGCGCCGGGCCCGCCCCGGACGTCCTCGGACTCGCGCAGCCGCCTGCGCAGCTCCTGCGCCTTCAGCGCCGCCGAGACACGCTCGACGTGATCGAGCGATCAGGTGTCCGAGGTGACGAAGTTCGGAAGAACCATCCGTCACAAGCGTAGTCGCGGCGGGCGATCTCGCGCCGTCAGCGCTCGAGTCGCATGACCACGCGCTTGCCCGCCTCGCGCACCGCGACGAAACCGGCGCGCTCGAAGAGTCCCACGTGGCCCATGTAGTTCACGCGCTCGGTCTTGTGCGGGTACGCCTCGACCGAGCTTGCGCCGTGCGCGAACGCGTGCGCGACGGCTGCGTCGAGAAGGGTCGGCGCGAGGCCCTTGCGCCGCAGCGGCTTGTCGACGACGAAGCAGACGAGCGACCAGACGTCGTCGCCCCCTCCCGTCTCGCGAGGCCTGTACTGCGGCGAGCGCAGAAGCGCCGGGAAGTCCTCGCGGGACCCGACCGAGACCCAGCCGGCGACGGCGCCGGACTCGTCGTAGGCGAGCAGACCGGGCTCGCCGCCGGCGCACACGAGCTCGTGCATGGCGCGCCGCTTCGGCTCGCCGTGCTCGAGCGAACGGTCGCGCCAGTACATGCACCAGCAGCCGTAACCGGGCGCGTTCCGCATCCCGCCGCGCGGCCCTCGCCGCGAGAAGAGTTCGACGAAGTCGTCCCACCGCTCGGCCGTGAGCGGCTCGACGCTCACATGACTCGTTCCAGCCGTGGGTTGTCGCGCAGCCGCCGCCCGAACTTCCCGGACGGCTCGCCGTCGGTCATCACGACGTCGGCGGTGAAGTCGTTCGAGCCGCGGATCAGGGAGGAGCCGATCCCGTAGGCGTCGACCGGCACGCCGCGCTCCTCGAAGTCCTGGATCTTCGCCACCGTGAAGCCGCCGGAGACGACGACCCGGACGCCCTCGAAGCCTGCGGAGTCGAGAGCGTCGCGAACCTTGTGGACGAGCCGCTCGTTCACGCCGGTCGGCTTGAAATCGCCCATCTCCTCCCACAGCGCCCGATCGACGAGCGCCTCCGAGGTGTCGAGCCGGACGCCCCAGAGCCGGTCGCCGAGCGCCTCCGCGACGTCGAGCGCCGTCCGCACGGAGTCGTTCTCGAAGTCGACGATTACGGTCACCGCCATGTCCGGCGGAGCCCAGGCCGCGAACTTCTGCGCCGCGAGGACGGTGTCGCCGCCGTACGAGGCGATGAGCGAGTGCGGCACGGTCCCGATCGCGCGACCGCCCCACCACGACGCCTGCTCGTCGCTCGTCACGCCGATCTCGGCGCCGACGACCTGCCCCGCGACGAAGGCGGCGTAGCCGTCACCGGCCTGCACACGGTGATGGTCGTACCGCGCCGGCATGAAGATGAGCGGCTTTCCGTTCGTCGCCTCGAGCACGCGCACGACGTTCGTCGTGATCAGCGTCCGGCGCGCCAGCGTCCCGAGGTACACGGTCTCGAGGTGCGCGAAGGACGTGTAGTCGCCCTCGATCGTGAGGACCGTCTCCCACGGCTCGACCCGGTCGCCGTCGTGGAGAGCGTTGATCTCGAGCCCGTTGCGCTCGCGGGAGCAGAGCTCGAGGATCGCGATCGCTTCGTCCATGCCGCCGAGCCAGGCGTGGTTCTTCTGGAAGACCTGGACGACGACGTGCGGATGGCGGCCGTCCTCGAGCAGCAGCGCCCGCGTGTGGTTGAAGTACGCGTCGGTGTACCAGCCGGCGCGCATCTTCTCGACCGGCAGGTCGAAGACCTCCGGCGCGAGACGCTGCCTACGCTGTGAGAGCGTCATGTTCGAGCGCGAGACAGGCCGCGAGCGCTGTCTCGGCGACCTCGAGCTGCTCCGGCGTCGGCTCGGCTGTCGAGAGCCGGTGCTGGAGCTCGTGTCCCGGCTTCGCGAGCGCCTGCGCGAGCGGATGCGACGGATTTCGCGTCATCCAGCCGAACAGCTCGGTCGCCGCAGCGACGGCCCCGAGCTGAGCGGCCGCGCGCGCCTGCCGCCGCAGCGGCTCGGGTGCGAGCGCGGCGAGCGCGTTCCCCATCGCCGAGGTGGCGATGAGCGGCCCGACGAGGTGGCCGCCGCAACGCTCGTGCTCGCGCATCCGCCGCTCGCCGTGCTCGTAGCTGCCGATCGAGATGTGCTCGGCCCCGTGATACGCCGCGAGCTCGCCGGAGCGGAGCGCGAGGAGCGCGGGCGCCACCGAGGCGAATCCGGCGAGGAGCTCCTGCGCGAGCGGGCGCAGGCGCGACTCGCGCACGCCCCTGACGAACACGGCGGCGCCGAGCATCGACGCAAGCACGGACGGGCTCTCCATCGGCAGCCGCGCCGCCGGGAGCTTCCGCTTCACCTGCGGCAGCAGCGCGAGAGCCTCGGCAAGCCGCGCCGGGCCGCGCAGCAGTGGGTTCTTCACGCGCGCCGCCTGCAGCCGCTTGCGCGCCGACGCGACCTCGATCCGGCCGTCGTCGTGCCGGATCGCGCACGCCCACGCGTGCGGTCCGTGCACGAGCACGCCGTTCGGGAGCGCCATCCCGCCGAGCCGGATCTTCTCCTCGGCCACGGCGAACAGGGTACTCAGGCGAGCAGGGCCGTGGCTGCGTGACGGAGCCAGCGGACGCCGAGATCGAGGTCGGCGACGGGGATCCGCTCGTCGGCGGAATGGACGAGCGAGGCGGCGACCTCCGGCGGCATCTCGCCGCTCGCCGGGAAGAAGCCGTACGCAACCGTGTCGAACGCCTCGCGCAGCCAGTGGCTGTCGGTGAAGCCCGGGCAGGTGAGGGGGGCAGCGCGAGCACCGGGCTCCACCCCGGCTACGAACTCGCCGAGCGCGCGCCAGAGCGGTGTGTCGAGCGCCGAGCGGGTGCCGCCACGCGCCTCGATCCATTCGAGCTCGTACTCGACGTCGCCTCCGAGGACCGCGCGGATCAGCGGCTCGACGTGCTCGGGATGCTGGCCGGGCAGAAGCCGGCAGTCGACCTCGATCTCGCAGAGCGCCGGAATGACGTTCCGCTTCTGGGACGCGGAGATGACCGTCGGCGCGAAGGTCGGCGCGAGCAGCGCCTCGACGAGCGCCGCCGCGGCCGGCGAGACCTCGGCCACGCGCTCGACCGCGTCGCTCGCGAGCGGGACGTCGCCGAGGATCGCGCGCAGGAATCCCTCGACCTCCGGCCCGAGCTGCGGCTCCGGCCGGTACGCCGCGATCCGCTCGATCAGCTGGGTCGCGCTGACGAGCGCGTTGTCGGCGATCCGCGGCATCGACGCGTGCCCCGAGCGGCCGTGCACGCGCAGCCGGAACGGCGCCGTCATCTTCTCGGCGACGGTCGCCTGGTATACGCGCGTCCCGTCCGCCAGCTCGAGCCGTTCGCCGCCGCCCTCGTTGACGGCGAAGGAGGCGCGGACGGCCTCGGGATGTGCCTCGCAGAGCCATTCGAGACCGAGCCCGTCGCCTACCTCCTCGTCGGCGCAGGCGGCGAAGATCAGGTCGCCGCTCGGCCTGAAGCCCTCGCGTGCGAGTGACGCCACCGCGACGGCGCTCGCCGCCACCTGGCTCTTCATGTCGAGCGCGCCGCGGCCCCACACCTCGCCGTCTCGCACCTCGCCGGAGAACGGCGGCACCGACCACTCGGCGGGATCGGCGAGGACGACGTCGGTGTGCGAGAGGAGGAGCAGCGACGGCCCGCTGCCGCCGGGGATCCGCGCGACGAGGTTCGCGCGCTCGGGCGCCTTCGCGTAGAGCTCGCACGCGACGCCGCTCGCCTCGAGGTACTCGCGCAGCAGCTCGGCCGCGGCGGTCTCGTTGCCGGGCGGGTTCGTCGTGTCGACCCGGATCAGGCGGGAGAGCAGGTCGACCGTCTCGTCGCGGAGCTCGGATCCGGTCACGAGGCGAGCATACTGCGCCAATGAGCGTAGGCTCGACCGAGCTCATCCAGGAGCGGAGACGGCGGCTGGGCCGCCGTCGGAGCGGGTAGATGGGCGATCTCTTCTCCGACGCGGCGGACCGGCGGGCGGGCGAGGTGGCGCCCCTCGCGCAGCGGCTGCGGCCGCGGACGCTCGAGGAGTTCGTCGGCCAGCGGCACGTCCTCGCCGAGGGATCGGCGCTGCGGCTCGCGATCGCCGAGGACCGCGTCCGCTCGTCGATCTTCCATGGGCCGCCCGGCAGCGGGAAGACGACGCTCGCGCGGATCGTGGCCGCGACGACCGGGGCCGAGTTCGAAGAGCTCTCGGCGGTGTCGGCCTCGGTGAAGGACGTGCGCGAGGTGCTCGCGCGGGCGCGCGAGCGGCTCGGCACGAGCGGCCGGCGTACGATCCTCTTCCTCGACGAGATCCACCGCTTCAACAAGGCGCAGCAGGACGCACTGCTCCCGGCGGTCGAGGACGGGCTCGTGACGCTGATCGGCGCGACGACCGAGAACCCGTACTACGAGGTCAACTCCGCGCTGATCTCCCGCACGCAGGTGTACGAGCTCGAGCCGCTCGCGCCGGAGGAGCTCGCTGAGATCGCGCGCCGCGGGCTGCAGGAGGTCGGCGGCGAGGCCTCCGACGAGGTGGTCGCTCTGATCGTGCAGCGGTCGGGCGGCGACGCTCGCACGGCGCTCAACATCGTCGAGCTCGCGCACGCGACCGCCGGCGGCCCGGTCGGCGCCGAGAACGTCGAGGACGCGGCGCGCAAGCCGCCGCTCGTCTACGACAAGGCCGGAGACGCGCACTACGACTTCACCTCGGCGTTCATCAAGTCGCTGCGCGGCGGCGACCCCGACGCCGCCGTCTACTACCTCGCCGCGATGCTCGAGGGCGGCGAGGACGCGCGTTTCGTCGCGCGGCGGATGATCGTGCTCGCCTCGGAGGACATCGGCAACGCCGACCCGCGGGCGCTCCTCGTCGCCGTCGCGGCGGCCCAGGCGGTCGAGCACGTCGGCCTGCCCGAGGCGCGCCTCAACCTCGCGCAGGCCGCGATCTACCTCGCCCGCGCGCCGAAGTCGAACGCGAGCTACGTCGCCCTGAAGCGGGCGGCCGCCGACGTCCAGGAGCACGGGGCCGTCCGGCCGCCGAAGTCGCTGCGCGACGCCTCCTGGTACCGCAGGAAGCTCGGCCACGGCGAGGGCTACGTCTACCCCCACGACGACCCGCGTGGCTTCGAGGCGAGCTACCTTCCCGAGGAGCTGCAGGGACGGACGTACTACGAGCCCTCGGGTAACGGTGAGGAGAGTGCCGACGAGAACGCGTCGTAGGCGTCGCGTCCGAAGACGGCGAAGAGCACCGACTCGAGCGAGGCCGGCTCGAAGCGGCGCGCCTCCTCGACCATGATCCGGGCGCAGTCGGCGAGCGGGAAGCCGCCGACGCCCGTGCCGAACGCCGGCAGCGCCAGCGAGCGGCAGCCGAGCTCATCGGCGAGCTCGAGGCAGGAGCGCGTCGTGCGGCGGACGAGCTCCGCGTTCGTTCGCAGGTCCTGGCCCATGACGGCGCCGTGGATCACGTAGCGCGCGGCGAGCCGGCCGGCGGTGGTGGCGACCGCGGCGCCGAGCGGGACCGACCCGAGCGCCGTCGCCTCGCGCTCGATCTCGTCTCCGCCCGCGCGCTTCAGCGCTCCTGCGACGCCGGCGCCCATCCAGAGGCGGTCGTTGGCCGCGTTCGCGATCGCATCCGCCTCGACGGCGGCGATGTCGCCCTCGCGCACCTCGAGCTCCACCGCCGGATCATCCCTGCCGCAGCAGCTCGAGCGCGCGAATCGGCCGGTTCGTGACGACGCCCCGCAGCCGCTCGTCGCAGAGGTAGCCTCGCAGCTCGCGCTCGTCGTCGACCGTCCAGAGGTAGACGGGCAGCGGCGCCCGCCGGAGGACGCCGAACGGCACGAGCCGGCGGTTGACGCTGAGGAAGGTCGCGCCGGAGACCCGCGCCCGCCGCTCCGGAAACAGCTCGGAGAGCCGCGTCCGCACATACGGGCGGCGCCACTCGCGCCCGACGCTCAGCCCGACCTCGAGCTCCGGGAACGCGCTGCGAACGGCGGCGACCGACTCGTCCTCGAGCGTCGAGACGAGCACGCGCCCGGGAAGCAGCCGCTCGAGCACGACGCCGAGCGCGTCCGCCTCGCCCCCGATCTCCTTCAGGTCGACCATCAGCCGAGCCCCGCTCTCGGCGACGAGGCCGGCGACCGAGGCGAGCGTGACGCCCGAGGGCGGCCCCGGATCGTGCTGCGCAACCCAGCCGTCCGGGCCGCGGCGGACGTCGACCTCGACGGTCCCCACGCCGGCGGCAAGCGCCCGCGTGTACGCGGCGAGCGTCCCGGGGGCGACGCCCTCCGCCGTGCCCTGATGACCGACGACCTCGATCAGAGGATGCGGGCCCCGAGCGCGGACGCGACGAGCTCGACGGCGAGCCGGCCGGTCTCGTTCTCGCGGTCGAGGATCGGGTTGACCTCGACGACGTCCATCGAGTCGGTGAGGCCGAACTCCGCGACGGTCTCCATCGCGAGGTGCGCCTCGCGGTAGGAGAGCCCGCCGCGGACGGGCGTGCCGACGCCGGGCGCGTGATCGGGATCGACGACGTCCATGTCGAGCGACAGGTGCAGGAACGCGGCGCCGGAGGCGTGGGCGAGCGCCTCGCGCATGCACGGCTCGATCCCGATCCGGTCGACGTCGCTCATCGTGAACACCTTCGCGTCGAGACCGCTCAGAAGCTTCCGCTCTCCGTCGTCGAGCGAGCGGACGCCGACGAGCGCGAGCTTTCCGTGCCGGACGGCGGGCAGCGGCCAGCCGTCGCGGCGGAAGGCGTCGCCGGCGAGATCGAGCGCCGCAGCGAGCACCATCCCGTGAACGTTGCCGGTCGGCGAGGTCTGCGGCGTGTTGAGGTCGCCGTGCGCGTCGACCCACACGACCCCGCCCGGCCCGCGCGCCTGGGCCATCCCGACGAGCGAGCCGAGCGCGACCGAGTGGTCGCCGCCGAGCACGAGCGGCACCGCTCCACGCTCAGCGGCCGTGGAGACGAACCGCGCCACGCGGTCGCAGAGATCGAGGATCTGGTCGAGGAACCGCGCCTTCTGGTCGCCCATCGACGTCGATTCGGCGACCGGGAGCCCGACGTTGCCCTCGTCCGAGACGCGCACGCCGAGCTTCTCGGCGAGGTGCTGCTCGAGCCCGGCGTAGCGGATCGCCGACGGGCCCATGTCGACGCCGCGCCGGCCGGCGCCGAGGTCGAGCGGCGCGCCGATCACGGCAACCTCGCGGACGGCCCCCTCGACAGTCATCGCGCGCAAGGCTAATGCCGCCGCCGGAGGCGGGCTACACTGACCGCCGCTTCGGCGAGGTAGCTCAGCTGGTAGAGCACTCGGCTGAAAACCGGGGTGTCGCCGGTTCGAGTCCGGCCCTCGCCACTTCGCTTGCATTGCCGTCGGCCGCGTCTACAGGGCGTCGACGATCGGAAAGCGCGGGTCGACATCGAGGCAGGCGGCCGCGAAGAGCGCCGTGCCGACGTCTCCGGTGAAGAGCGAGTAGCGGCGCCGGCCGCTCGCCGCGGCGATCCGGTCCGCCTGGGCGAGGGCGTGGACGGCGAAGCGCCGCGCACGCTCCAGCCAGCGCTCGTCGCCCGTGCGTGCGAACGCCTTGAGGAGCGCGAAGCCGTTGCCCGAGGTGCCGTGGCAGAGGCCGTGGCCCTTCTCGTCGCGATGGGCTCCGGCGCGCCAGACGAGCTCGGCGCCGGCGAGGACGAGATCCTCGTCGAGGTATTCCCAGGCGCCGGCGAGCACACCCGGCGCGCCGGTGCAGAACTGGAGGCAGATCCGGCCGTCCCGCGGCCGCACGAGCGTCGATCGCGGCGTACCGGGCCAGTTGGCGAGGCCGTGCTCGCGGCACGCGTGCCGGGAGAGAACGGCCGCGGTCTCGCTCGCGAGCCCGGCGTCGGGCTCGCAGCGGAGCAAGGCGAGCGTGTTGCCGGCGGCGCCGTGCATCGTGCCGAGCCCGCGGTAGTCGTCGTCCTGCCGCCAGAGCCCGTCGTCGCCGCGGCGGGCGCGCAGAGCGGCGGCAGACTCCCGCGCAGCGGCCTCCCAGCGCGGCTCGTGCGTCTGCTCGCCCAGCGCCGCCGCGACGAGCAGCGTTCCCGGCGCACCCCAGCTGATGTCGTCCGTCGGGTTGTCGACGTTCGCGCGGACGAGCGCATGGAGCTCGTCGGCGAGAGCGCGGTCGGAGGTGAGCCGGAAGGCGGCGAGCAGCGGCCCGGTCACGCCGCAGAGGAGCGCTGCCGGGTGGAAGTGCTCGTCCGCGGTGAAGTCCGGCGTCGCCCCCTCGAGCGCGAGCGTGCGCAGCGCGGCGCAGGCGAGGTCGAGCGAGGTGTCGGCGTGGCCGCTACGCCGCAGGGCGTCGAGCGCCCAGATCACGCCGGCCGCCCCGTTGTAGAGGTTCTTCAGCGGCCGGGGCTGCTCCCGTCCGTCCCACTCGTCCACGGGCCAGAGCCAGTCGCGATCAAAGGCCGCGTCGGCGTCGGAGACGATGGCGGCGATCGCGTCCTCGACGCGGGCCGGAGCCCACGGCTCGTCGCTCGGGACGTCGAACTGCGTTGGCTCGTAGAGCGCCGATGTGCGCATGACTTCCTCCTGGTCGATCCAGCTGTCGGCCGCCAACGGCAAGGGCCTGGGCGGCGGGGCTACGGAGATCGGATCGACTACGCCGGGAACGGCACGGCCGAGGAGTCTAGTCGCGACTGCCTCGTCGTGCGATATTCGTCGCAAAGGGCGGGCTTCGTCTGCCGCCCGCGCGCGCGGCGCGAGTGGGAAGCGGACCCACCCCGTTCGGCAGACATCTCGGCTGGGGACCACGACGACGAGGCCCCCGGGGACGCCGTAGCGCTCTCGGGGGCCTCAGGACGTTCCGACCGGTGCGACCGTGTCGCGAACGACCGTTGCCCGGACCCTAACGCCTCGTGGCGCGCAGCGCTGTGGCCGGCCCGGCGGAAAACTCCGCAAATTCCGCGAACCCGCGCTGGGCGAGCTCCCGCCGGAGCCGTCCGAAGGGCACGTAGATCGGCGTCTGGGGCCCGCGGGAGAACGAGAGCACTACCGTCCCGCCCGGGGCGGTGACGCGGCCGAGCTCGTCGAAGAACGGGATCATGTTCATGAGCGTGACGAGCTGGCAGGCGCCGTCCTCGAACGGGAGCGCGGATGCGTCGCCGGCAACGAAGCGGATGCGGTCGGCGAGCTCCGGCGGCAGGTGCCGCTCCGCCTCCTCGAGCATCGCAGGGCTGAGGTCGAGGCCGGTCACCTCCGCCTCGGGAAAGCGCTCGGCCACCGCCTTGGCCGCAGCGCCCGTGCCCGTGCCGAGGTCGAGCGCGCGCCGCGGCGGGGCGACGCCGTCGAGGGCCAGGAGGAGCGCGCCGAGGTGGTACGGTCCGATCCGCGTCTCCCAGGTCGAGGCGATCGCGTCGAAGAGCCGGCGGGTGCGGCCGCGGAGCAGCCGCCAGAGGCGGGGCTGACGGACGACGACGTCGGTGATCAGCCTCGCGATGCTCTGCTGCAGGTTCACGCCCGGTCGAGCCGGATGACGAGCTCGCTGCCCTCCTCGGCGCGCAGGAGCTCGGCGGCGCTGCCGCGGGAGACGGCGAGGGCGACGTTCCGGTAGCTGTCCTCGTAGAGGATGAGCTCGCCGGCGGCTGCGTCGGCGAACGTGCGGGCGAAGACCGCGTAGTAGCGCTCGCCGCGGCAGACGATCTCGACTCGCGTGCCGGCAACGACGCCGCAGCCGTCGATCTGCGCGCGGGTGAGGTTGAGGGCGATGTTGCCGAAGCGGTCGACGGTGAGCGCGCGGGCCCGGATGCGGCTCTGCCCGATCTCCGCCTCGGGAACGTCGAGGCGGACGAGTTGCTCCGAGTCGAGCGGCGGGCCGAGCGCCTCGAGCTCGACGCCCGCAGCGAGGTGCGCGGCCGCCGGAGAGAAGAGGTCGCGTCCGTGGAACGTCCGCGAGACCGGCTGGAGCGAGTAGGCGGGATTCGCGAGCTCGTGGGCGGCAGCGATCCCGCCGAAGCGCTCCATGGCGAGCAGTAGCAGCCCGTTGTCGGGGCCGACGTGGAGGCGTCCCTCGGCGTCGCGGAGCGCGAGCGCTCGCCGGCTGCCGCCGACGCCGGGGTCGACCACGGCGAGGTGCACGCCGGCCGGCATGTACGGCAGCACGTTCGCGAGCACGAGCGCAGCCTGGAGGACGTGGCCGGGCCGGATGCCGTGGGTGATGTCGATCACGCGCGCCTCGGGGGCGATGCCGGCGATCACCCCGTGGCAGGTGCCGACGAAGTCGTCGGCGAGGCCGAAGTCGGTGAGGAACGTGATGAGCGGCGGCATCGCGGCGGGAGGCTACCGGCTGACGAGCAGGCGCTCCACGGCGGCGACGAGACCGGCGAGGTCGTGCGATTCCGCCTCACCCGCCACCTCGAGGCCGAGCTCGCGGGCCGCAGCCGCCGTCTGGGGGCCGATTGCGACGACCGGCGCGCGCACGGTCGTGCCGGCGAGCGCGCGGGCGGCGCTCGCCGATGCGAGGAGGACGACGTCGACGTCGGGCGCCGTCTCGGGCTTGAGCTCGCGCGTCCGGTAGAGCACGAGGAAGTCGGCGCCCAGCTCGTCCGCGAGCATCCGGCGGGCGCCCTCGGCCGCCGCGACGAGGACGCGGCCCGCGCCGCGCGGCAGCTCTGCAAGAAGACCCTCCTGCGTGGAGACGCGCGAGACGAGGTCGGGCTCGAGCCCGTGCTCGCGAAGCACCGCCGCGGTGCCGGGGCCGATCGCGGCGAGCCGGCGCGGTGGCGAGGCGAGCCGCCGGGCGAGCTCCCTCGCCCCGTTCGGGCTCGTGACGACGAGCCAGTCGTAGCCACCGGCGTCGATCGGGTCGTCACCGAGGGGAACGGTCTCGATCAGCGGCCAGCGGACGACCTCGCAGCCGAGCGCCTCGAGCCGGCCGGCGAGCGGCTCGGCCGGCCCCGCGGCGCGCGTGACTGCGACACGCGGACGCCGAGCCCCGGCCGAGGCCTTTTCTCCTTCCATCGCTAGCCCCCACCCGCCCAAGGGGGTCCCGCGGCTACTGCGCTGGACGCTACCGGCATCCCCGTCACCCGACGGTGCCGACTTCGTGCCGAGACGCTCACGGCTGCGGTCGGCCGGCGTGCACGGCCAGGAGCTCCGCGAGCTCCGCTCCCAGGGCAGCGGGATCGTCCCCGGAGCGGCGCTCGACCCACGACCCGTCCTCGGCGGCGACGAGGCCGACGAGCTTCTCCCCGTCGTGATGCGCGGCCAGCGGCGCGAGGCATCCGCCGCCCACTGCTGCGACCACCGACCGCTCCGCCTCGACTCGCTCGCGGGTCACGGCATCGTCCACGGCGCCGACGAGATGCTCCTCGCCCTCCCGCACCTGCAGCGCGAGCGCCCCCTGGCCGGCCTCCGGCAACATCTCGTCGGGCTCGAAGCGCCGCCCGACCTCCCCCACCAGCCCGAGCCGGTCGAGACCGCAGGCGGCGAGGACGATCGCATCGAGACCTCGCTCGCCCCGCTTCCGCAGTCGCGTGTCGATGTTGCCCCGCAACGGCTCGATCGAGACCGCCGGCTCGAGCACGAGCAGCTGCGCCCGCCTCCGCGCCGAAGCCGTCCCCACCCGCATTCCCGGCCTCAGGGAATCCGCCCCGCACAGCGCGTCGCGGGGATCGTCCCTGGCCAGGTACGCGCCGACGGCGAGCCCGCCGGCATCCGTCGACGTGAGGTCCTTCGCCGAGTGGACGGCAATGTCGATTCGGTGCTGGAGCAGCGCCTCCTCGAGCTCCTTGACGAAGACGCCCCGCTCGCCAATCTCGCCGAAGGGCCGCGAACGGTCCCGGTCGCCGGCCGTCGTGATCGGGACGAGCACGAGATCGATCCCCGGCGCACGCAGCCGCGCGAGGGCGAGCTCCGCCTGCGTGAGAGCGAGCCTACTGCCGCGGCTGCCGACGCGGACCAGCACAGCGCACTCGACCTCGAGCCGGCCGGCCGCACCACGACGTCCGCGCCCGGATCCGGACGAAAGCGGTCGGCGCCTGCAGCGGCAGCGGACGTCCCGTGAGGGGCCCCGGCTTCAACGCTCCTCCTCCCCGAGACCGAACAGGTGCCGCACCGCCTCAGCATAGAGCCCCCCATCGGCTGCCGCGGCCGCCTCCTTCATGCGCACCGTCGGGAGATGCAGCAGCTTGTTCACGATCTGCGTCGTCACCGCCTCGACCGCACGGCGCTGGCTCTCGTCGAGCCGCCCGAGCAGCGCGTCGGCCTTCCGCAGCTCCCCTTCCCGGATCTCCTCCGCCCGCGCTCGCAACGAGGCGATCGCCGGAACGACGTCGAGCGCCGCGTGCCACTCGTGGAACTTCTCGGCCTCGGCCGCGACGAGCGACTCCGCCCGCTCCGCCTCTCGCCTGCGGCCGACGAGCGTCTCGGCAACGATCGCTTCGAGGTCGTCGATGTCGAAGAGGTAGCAGCCGTCGAGCTCGCCGATCGCGGGATCGAGGTCGCGCGGCACCGCGAGATCGACGAGCAGCAGCCGGCGCCCGCGCCGGCCGCGGAGAGCGCCGGCGACCGCTGCCGCGTCGAGCACGATCTGGGGTGAGCTCGTCGACGCGATCACGACGTCGACCGAACGGAGCCGCTCTGCGACCTCCTCACGCTCAGTCCGGCTGTTCGCGACGAGCGCGATCTCCGCGCCCCGGCTGCGCAGGCTCCGCGCGGCCTGCTCGCTCACCTTCCCGGCGCCGAGCAGGAGGATCTTCCGCCCCTCGAGTCCGCCGAAGACCTGAGCGGCCAGCGCGGCCGCGGCACCCGAGACCGACGCAGGGCTCTCGCCGATCGCCGTCTGCGCGCGCACCTTCCGGCCGGTGTGCAACGCCTGGCGGAAGACGCGGTCGAGCAACGGCCCGGTGGCCCCCAGCTCGTGTGCGGTGCGCACCTGGCCGAGGATCTCGCCTTCGCCCGGCACGAGCGAGTCGAGGCCCGCCGCCACACGAAAGAGATGGTGCGCCGCCGCCTGGTCCTGCAGCCGGTAGAGCGCGGTCTCGACCTCGGGCTCGAGCGAGGCGAGGGCCTCGACCGCCGCCCGCTCGGCGGCGTCGGCGTCCTCTGAAGCGAGATACGCCTCTGTCCGGTTGCACGTCGAGAG
>Ga0335081_10003701_pt1 | contig 24061 bp, 13 predicted proteins | sample Lox_Sample_35_FD_206713 | JGI IMG/M metagenome (GOLD analysis project Ga0335081, IMG submission 206713) | Soil microbial communities from Loxahatchee National Wildlife Refuge, Florida, United States - Lox_Sample_3.5 | ecosystem: Environmental > Terrestrial > Soil > Wetlands | place: USA...
GACGTGGTAGGCGGAGTAGTCGCGCCACTTATCCGGGTAGCCGATTTTGAGTCCAAAGGCAGAGAGCTTGGCCTCGGCCGCTTTCTTGGTCTCGGGGCTCATCCAGGAAAGGGACTGGATGTCTTCGTCGAGCGCCGCGATCAGGTTATGGACCATCTGGTCGGCGCGAGCCTTGGCCTCAGGGGGAAAGTACTGCTTCACGTAGAGTTGTCCGAGAGCGAAGCCCAGTTGGCGGTCGGTGGCCATGACGCAACGCTTCCAGCGGGGCAGGTTCTCCTGTGTGCCCTGCAAGATGTGTTGATTGAAGTTGAAGGCCTCGTCGACAAAGGGTTTGGAAAGCGCCGGTGCCGCGGTGGCGACGAGGTGCCAGCGCAGATAGGTCTTCCAGTCCGCCAACGGCACCGCCGTTAAATCAGAGTTGACTTCCTCGAAGAATTTCGGCTGACCCACGTCAACGGTGGTGATGTTGGGATAGCCCATGTCGTGGAAAAATGCGGTCCATGAGAAGTTGGGAGTAAGCTTGGCCAATTGGTCGAGATCCATCCTGTGGTAGTTCTTCTCCGGGTCGCGGCGCTCGACGCGCGTCAGTGAGGCTTCCGCCAGCTTGGTTTCAATCCCCATCACCGTCTTGGCTTCCTCGGCGGCCTTGGCGGCATCATCGCCCAGCAACTGGAACATCTTGGTGATGTGTTCCACGTACTGGTCGCGAAGTTTTTGCGACTTTTCGTCCGTTTTCGTGTAGTAGTCGCGGTCCGGCATACCCAGGCCGCCTTGCGACGCGCCGCCGATCACATGCGTGCTCTGTTTCTCGTCCTGGGTGGAACGAAAGTTGAAGACGGCGTTCACTCGATAGCTGTGCAGGCGCGCGATCTCGGCCTGGAGACCGGCGCGGTCCTGGATCTGTTCGATTCGATCAAACTCCGGCTGGAGCGGCTTGATGCCCTCGGCGTCGATCGCCGATTCGTCCATGCAGCTCGCGTAGAAATCGCCGATCTTTTGCTCGATCGATCCCTCAGGCTCGTGAGACTTGGCGGCGCCCTCAAGGATCCCGTGCAGCTCTTCCAGGTTCCGATCCCGCAATTCGGTGAAGCGTCCCCAGCTCGGGTAGGCCGCCGGAATCGGGTTCTTCTTCAACCAGCCGCCGTTGACGTAGTGATAGAAGTCGTCGCACGGCTTGCACGAGGTGTCCATGCCGGCCAAGTCGAGGTCCCGGGTGGAGGTGTCCCCGCCGCCGGAAACGGACTGCTGCGCCAGGAGTCCGTGTCCCGGCCAGACCAACAGTGCGCCAACCGCTAGCGAAAAAACTGCGAGGAGAAAACCGACCAACCACGATCGATGAGTGCGCATGAAAGTGCCCCTTCTAACTCAGAATTCCCGCAGGCAACGTTATATCGCAGCCGCGCGCGCACTGCAACTCGATGGTGAGAAGGAACCCTGGCTTTCCGCGCTCCGCCTGCCCCCTCTCTCCTGCTGTCCGCCTCGTCTAACGCCTACCGCCTACTGCCTCCGCCTTACTTCTGGCGAGACCATTCGTCCTCGGGCTCAGGGAAAGCACCCGCATCCCCTCCGTACTCTTGCAAGAACGCCCGCAGCATCGGCGTGGACGCGTCAAGCACCAGGCTATCGTCCACCTTTTCGTACCCAAGCTCGACCTTTCGCTGATTGACAGCTTCTTTGAACCAGTCTTCGTCGAGGTCGGCGAGGCGCAGCGTGTCTCCCTCCAGCCAGACTCGGAAGACCCAGTGGCCCTGGATCAGATGAAGTTCGTACGAGTTACCTGGACTTCCGTCGGACGGTTGAGGCTTTGTCACCAACCTGGCGTAGAGCCCCTCACCTACCTCGGCCAAGTGGAGCTTGAGCACGGTCTCGTCTTCCGAAGAAGCCGGAGAGAACGTATAAGCGCCCGGATTAGCGCCCGCAGGCTGAGGAAGCATGTCCAAGAAGAGACAGCCTCCCAGGTTCACCAGGTGGCCTTCGTAATTGCTTTCCTGCCGGCTCCCATCAGCATGAATCTCGCTGTAAACCACTTCGTAGGCCTTGCCGTCGGACTTGCGGAATCGCAGGAAACCCTCGCCGTCCGGGCCCTTCCATCGGCCGACCAGTGCAGGGTCGAAAGTCACATCCGAGTCGTTATAGCAAGGGTTGAGCCACTCCGCCGGACCGCAGGCCGTCATCGTGGCCACCAGCCCTACCAGCATCGAGATTTTCGCGTTACGCATATTAGCCTCCTGCTACGTACAGCGATAATCTCGGGCCAGAATTGCACCGGAATTGACGATTGCCGATTGGGAAGAGGAACTGGCTGGCGATTGTAAAATGGTCTACTGAAAGGCCTACGATCTTGAGAGGCTCCTTTCAGTCAGTAATTGTCAGTTCTTCGTTGGGCGGCGTAACAACCGGATAAGGCTCATCCTCAGGGGAGAGTAATTGGCGGCGGCGAACATCAGCAGGAGCCCGACGAAAAGCAGGCTGAGGGGCCAGGCGGCGCGCGCCTTGAAAAGATCTTGTTCGAGGCGCACGATGCCGATGGCCAGGAACAGCAGGCCGGTGGCGAGGAAATTCTTCATCTGTTTCGGAATGCTTCCGAAAACGAACAGGCAGGCAGACAAGGGCAATAGTACCTCAAAGAACCGGGCCTCGTGGCGCCACGCCGCGTTCTGGGGCGATTTATCCCAGAGGTCGGTGGCGGCCAGACCCAGCAGGAGCAGCGAGGTCAGCACGTGTCCCGGGATGACGAAGTTAAAGGTCTTGGCTACGGCGCGCATCTGTGCCAGCGGCAGCTTTTCGCAGATCGATTGCAGCGCCAGATAAATTGCGGCGTTGATGATGAACAGATATTCCAACTGCCCCCGCGTCCTGGGAAACACGCGCTTCAGCCACTGCGCGTAGGGATCGTGGTACAGAGCCACCCCGCTCAGGCTCACGAAGGTGGCTACCACTGCGACCGAATAAAAATAGCGAGAGTCCTCCGGGTGCCGAAAATGCTCGATCAGCATGCCGGCGAGAAAGAACAGGAGCGCAAAGGGTATGAGCTCGAGATAGGGCCTTCCCGGATCCTTGTCGAGCCATTGGAGCAAACCCATTCGCAGCAGCGATACCACGGTGAGAGCGGCCGACATCACGGCGAAGACCAGCGAGAAAACCGACGCACACGTGAAGCGTCGAAGCCAGAAGTAGGCGGGCAGGGACAAGGCAATGGACCACCAGAGCTGAGCGTTGGTAGTCCTCTTGAAGCTAGTGAACTGGGCAAGAAACTCCAGCGTTTCGTCGCCGCGGCTGGGTGCCGTCAGCAGCTTGAACCTGCCCATCATCACCAGCAGGGCCACCGGCAACAGCAGGCAAAAGGCCAGCAGATAGGCCACCGCGATGCGACGCTGGCGTTGCCGCCAGCAGCGAACGCCGATCCAGGCTGTGGCGACGGCGGCGGCGGTGACCACCACCACCGACGGGGTTTCCGAGAGTCGCGGGTAGTGAAACAACATCACCAGCACAGCACCCAGCACCAGGATCCAGGCCCCGAGGTAGAGAGTGACCTGAGGCAGCGTGAGCCGGCGCACGGCCATGATCCACGCGTCCTCGCGATCCACCAGCCGCTCGTAAAGTTTGCGAAAGGAATCGAACTCATACTCGGAGAGGATGTGATCCTGTTTCCAGCCAGCTAGTTCTCGCAGGTGCTGATCGATTTTCCCGGCCATCAAGCGCGAGTACGATGTGGGGGCCGCCAGCACGGGCTCCCCGGCCTGGAACCTTTCCAGGTCGTTGGCCATTTCGCGGGCCGACGCGTAGCGGTCGGCGGGACTCTTCTCCAGGGCCTTCAGGCAGACGTTCTGCAGGTCGCCGGGAATGCCGGAATCGAGGCGCCGCGGCAGGGGTGGATCCTCTTCGCAAATGCGCCGAATCTGGTCCGGCAACGTCTTCCCGCGGAACGGCAACTCTGAAGTCAGCAACTCGTAAAAGACGGTCCCCAGGGAGAAGATATCGCTGCGGACGTCGAGCGCCGCCGTGCCCTGCGCCTGTTCGGGAGAGAAGTAGTCGGGCGTTCCCAGGAGATCGCCGGGCGCCGAGAGCCTCTTCCCTTCACCTTTTGCCAGCAACACCAAGCCGAAATCCAAAACCTTCGGCTCGAGGTCCGGACCCACCAGAATGTTGCCAGGTTTGAGGTCGCGGTGGATTACCTGGTGCTGGTGGAGAAAGTCCACTGCCAGCACGATCTTGTGCATCAACTCGACTTTCTGACCAAGGGTCAAGGCGCGGCTGGCTTCCGTGAGGGGAGCGCCGTCCACATACTCCATCACAAAGTGCGGCGCTTCGTTCGGAGGTCCCAGGCTGTAGATGTGGGCGATGTGAGGGTGGGTCAGCTTGGCCATGGCTCGCGCCTCTTGCATGAAGCGCTCGCGCAGGAGCGAGTCGTTCTGGAAGCGAGGACTGAGCACCTTGATCGCGACCCTCCGGCCCAGGCGCTCGTCCATCGCCAGCAGCACCCGGCCCATGCCGCCGGAGCCGATCTCACTGAGGACCTTATGGCCGGACAGCCGCTCCGGAAGCGGCACGTCGCCATCACGCTCCGGGGGCAGCGCGTCCGCCCCTTGAAGCATTGCATCGATTCCTGCCGCCATTTCGAGCCCTGCGCGCAAGTCCGGTTCCAGCTCCGAATGCATCTTACAAAAACTCTCTACATCCAGAGTCGCGCCTTGGGCGAGGCCGTCGAGATACTCGGCGACGGCGTCGGCTACGAGTTGTTCTCGGGCGGCGGCATCCTGTTGTTTTACGTCCTTGTCGGAGTCTTCCAGCATAAGGAGTTCGAGCAAGAAACGAGCTTTAGTCAAAATACGTTACTGCCGCATCTCTTCCTCAAGGCCACGAAAGCGCTTCAGGGCGCGATGCAACAGCAAGGCGGTGGCAGGGTTCGACTTTCCCAGCCGCTCTGCCGCTTCCGCCGTCGAGAGGCCTTCCACCTTTATCAGCAGAATGGCCTGCCGGTAGTCCTCCGGCAGCGAATTCAGTCTGTCCAGCAGTCCCCGCAACGCTTCCGATTCCGCCAGAACTCGGCTAGGCGTCTTGCTGTCGATCGGCTCAGGCCCGGCGGGGTTGCTCTCCGACCGGAAGCGCAGCATCTCGTCGGCGTGACGCTTCTGCCGGCCCTGGGCGCGGGCCAGATCGGCCAGCACGTGGTCGGCGATGCGCGCCAGCCAACTCATGAAACTTCCGGGCGTTCGATACGTGAACCGGTCGAAATCGCGAAAGGCCTTGAGGAAGGTCTCTTGCAGGATGTCGTCGGCTTCATAAGACCGACCCAATTCGGCCCCCATCCGGTAATGGATCAAGACCGCAAGTCGGGCGCGATACTTCTCGAACAGCATGGAGAAAGCTTGCTGGTCGCCGTTCCTGATCCTCTCGATCAGTCCGTAGCTGGAGGTTACGCGTTCCATACGTCGGGCGCCGGACTAGGGGGATAGAGTCGGCTCAAGCTCTGACCTTTACCTATTCGAGCACGAACGCGCTCGGATGGTTTATTCTCTCGTGGGGCGATTATAGCATTACACTTTTTGACCTGCCACAAAACGCAGGTTTCCTGCCAAGAGACCTGTTGCCCTAAGAATCCCGGGGCGCAGGCTTCCTGGCACCAAGGCAGCGAAAAGGGGCCGCAACCGTTAGGAAACCATCAGCATCTATGGCTCTTACGAGCATCATCGAAGCTCAGGATGCTCTAGATCTTAAGGGTATTATCTACTCATCACACTTCAAACGGAGGAAAGAAGACTCTTATGCCAGAACTCCAAGAACCACAAACGGCTTACGGTCCTTCCCAACCGGTTCGATTGGACGTCAACGTTCACGATTTGCTCATGAAGCCGGCATCGCGTCCCTTGGCCCCCCCGGCCTTGCAAAAAAAGACCGAGCTTCAGACGCTTCCAGAGCCCGTCTTCCCGCAATGCCCTCTCCCGGAGGGCGTGGACATGACAGAGAAGGAGTGGCACAGGCTGGGTACAAAGCGCGCCTTCATGTGCTGGGCGCTCCCTTTCGTTAAGTCGAGGTTCAAAGGGGAAGAACTGAGGCCGATCATTGCCTATCTTTTCACCGAATTCAAGTGCAACGTCGATTGCCACTACTGCTGGTCGTTCAACAATAATGTCAAAGGCATGACTGAGGATACGGCGCGGCGCTCGATCGATTGGTTGCATTCCATTGGTTGCCGCGTGCTGGCACTTATGGGCGGCGAGCCTCTGCTGCGGCCGCAGTTTGTCCACAAAGTGGTCCATTATGCTGCCAAGAAGGGCTTCTTTGTCTATCTGCCCACTAACGGTCGTTTGATGCGCCCTGAGGTGATCGATCGTCTGGGCGACGCTGAGGTGGGGATTGTGAACCTGGCCATCGATTGCGTGGACGAGAAACCTGGGCTGCCCAAGGCGCTGAAGCCGATCCGGTCCTATTTCGAGCACTTAGCCAAGCGACAGCGGCACTACGGATACGCGGTGATGATCAACATCAACATCACGCACATCAACATGGATGACGTCAAGGAGCTCACCGAGATCGCGCGCGACCACAATATCGCCACCGATTATCACCTCAACGAGGCGCCGTTGCTCGAGCAGGAGCACTTTAAGCACCTCGACGGCAACACCACCTACCTGCTTCCCGAAGATTACCCCAAGGTGGACGCGCTGCTCGACTACCTGATCGACAAGCAGCATCATGGGTACAAGATGGCCAACCCCATCCAACACATGATCGATATGAAGACGCTGCTGCGGGGAAAGGTTCCGCAGTGGCCCTGCCGCGCAGGGCAGAATAACCTGATCATACGTCCCGAGGGCACGCTCGCCCCGTGCTTCCCCATGTACTCGGCCACCTACGACTGGGGCACGGTAGGAAATCACAAGTTCGACGTCCGGCAGCTTAACGAGATGAAGAAAGAGTGCTCGACCCACTGCCTCTCCACCTGCAACTACATCCTCTCGCACTGTTACAGCAGCACGAGGGTGATAAAATGGGGGCTGCAGCAGGCGTTGCGCGGCTTCAAGGGAGTAACGGGCAGCTTTGCCAATTAGTTCCGCGACATCGGACTCTTGCGATGTGTAAGCGAACGAAGAAGGGAGGATTGCCGATTGATGATTTTCGATTGGCGATTGGAAGAATCCGAGGGGCTAGCCTCTTCTCCTCCGATCCTCAATGGTCAATCGGCAGTCGGCAATTCTCTAGCGTGCCACTGCGATCCGTAGAGGTGGCGTGCGCGACGTTGGTAGTTCTGGCCGGTGTTGCTGGGTCCGCTCCGGCTTCCGATGCAAGAGGCGGTAGCGCCGCGACGGTGGCGACCATCCCCGCTGCCCCCGTGCCGGATATCAGCAGCGACGTCCTCTTCCGGGAACTACTCACTCACAATCACTGGCGGGAGAGCCAGCTTCAGAGCTATTCAGTCAAGCGCGTTTACCGGCTGACGAACGACAAGGGTGCGCTGAGCGCCGAAGAACACGTTGCGTTGGACTTCGAGGCGCCCGGCACCAAAACCTACACCATTACCTCTCAAGAAGGTTCAGCCGCCGTGCGCCACTTGGTCTTTCAGAGGCTGCTGGATAGCGAAGTGGAAACCGCCGGCGGCCGCTCGCGCAACGACAGCTCGATCAGCCCATGGAACTACCGGTTTCAAATAGTCGGCGATGACCAACTCAACGGCCGCTCGTGTTATGTGGTAGACGTTACGCCAACACACAAGGCCAAATATCTTTTCCGAGGCAAGGTCTGGATCGACTCACAGGATTTCGCGGTGGCCAAGATCGACGGCGAGCCCGCCCTCAACCCTTCCTGGTGGACCAGGAAGATTCACTTTGTCCGCCAATATGAGAAGATCGGCAACTTCTGGCTGCCGCGCTCGGACGAGTCGGTGAACCAAGTGAGAATCTTCGGCACCCACATCTTGACCATCGAGCATCAGGATTATACCGTGGCCGCGCGGAAGAGAGACTAGGGACCTCAGAGCCCCTATGATCCAGCCACCGGCCGCGAGCGACGGGCGACCGTTCTCCGATCGAGCCACTAACCACTCACAATCAGCTGGTGCACCGGGCGGCCGGGAGGCCCGCGCTCCCGGGCCTCTCAGGCCTCAGGTACTTGATCTCTTGGCGCTTGGGTGTATAGTAGGCGCAGCGGTAGAACGCGAGCAATCACCGATTCCTCGGCCCCGGGGAGCCGCGCCGCGTATCTAATTAGGAGGAGAACGATGGAGAAGTGTTATGCCTAAACAAGCTCTACCTGTTTTGATCCTGCTCTCGTTGGTCTTATTCCTTGTTCCTCTTCCGCTGCGTTCGCAATACGCAATCCCTCACCCTGAGCTCATGAACGGAACGCTTCGTAACGTGGGTAAGCAGACCTGGAACGTCTTTGGCAAGGTCACCGATTTTAAGGGCTCGCCCGTCCGCGCCGCGGCGGTTCACGTGGACATCGGTTTGGGCGGCCAATACGTGAAGGACCTTACTACCAATGCCCAGGGTGAGTTCCGGACTGATTACACGCTGGATTCTTCCACCAACCCTCGGGTTTCGGCAAACATCCTGGTCAGCCGCGAGGGCTTCGCTCCGGCCCACGAATTTGTGGATTATGGCGATGGCGGGAAGACCTGGGAAATCGATGTGACGATGAGGCCGGACACACTGGGGGACGATCAGCTTCCCGTACCCGCTTTGGGAGCGATACTGGCTCCCAAGCTCCGCGCCAGCCTGGAGAATGACTCCGCGATCGGCGGCGCGAGAAAAGACTTCGCGCGTGGCGCGAGCGAGTTACTGGATGACGGGGATGCCGAGAAGGCGGTCCAAAGTCTCACTAAAGTAGTGAAGCGATATCCCTCTTGCGGACACTGTCGTATGCTGCTGGGATTTGCTTTGCTCGATGCCGGAAGCTGGAACGGCGCTTCCCGCGAATTCGGCGAGGCCGCCCAGCTGTCCATGGCAGGGAACAACAACTCGGATAAGGTGGAGTCGTACCTGATTTCGGCGGAAATGCAGAACTGGAAAGACGAGTACAACAAAGCGGCGGGATTCCTGATGGAGGCCACGAAGCTCGATCCCAAGAACCCGCTGGTTCTTCAGGAGCTGGGACGCACGCTGGTACTGCAGCAGAACTGGGAGGCCGCTGACGATTATCTCCACCGCGCGATCGTGGCCGGAGCTTCGAAGGATGCCACGCTGCTTCGCGCCCGGGCATTGCTGGAAGAAGGAGACCCGCAGGCTGCCGATGAGGCGATGAAGCAGTACCTGGGAGATACCCCGCTGAAAACCGTCTCGACGCCGGTGCGCGTGCTCGCCAATGAAATCAGTGAGCGGATGAAACTCCAAGCCTATGGTAAGGCCGATTCGGTGGTGAACGAACCCCTGGCCTCCTTGATGAAAGGCGTGCCCGAGTTGCGCGACTTGCAGCCCGCGACAGGCGAGGGCCAGGCGGAGTTGAACACGATCTTGCAGAAGACGGGCGAGAATGTGAAGAACTTTTTTACTGGCTTTCAGAACACGGTATCAATCGAGCAGATCCATCAGGAACGGCTAGCCAAGGGCGGGAAAGTTACGGACTCGCTCGACCAGACGTTTCAGTACCTTCTCCTGACCCGGCCGGAATCCTGGGGCTTGGGGTTGCAGGAGTTTCGCACCGACCTGAAAGGGAAGGAAATCGCGCCAACCGGTCTCGACTCCGGTCTCATGCTCACCAAGGGGTTTGCTTCCGAGTCTTTATTTTTCCACCCCTCCTATCAATCCGGCGCGGCATTCCGCTACCTGGGTTTCGAATCCGTTAAAGGCCGGCAATGTTACGTGGTTGCCTTCGCTCAAAAGCCCGAAAAGGCCCAGATGTTGGAACGATTCAACAGCAACGGTGACTCGGTGCTGCTGCTGCACCAGGGGCTGGCTTGGATCGACAAGGAAAACTACAAGATCGCGCGGCTGCGAACCGATTTGCTGAAGCCGCAGTCCAAGATACGGTTGCAGCGGGAAACCACCGAGATCAGCTACGACCCGGTCGATTTCAAACAGGCCGGCCAGGTGGCTTGGTTACCTAGCGAAGTGGCGGTGACGGTGCAGTGGTGGGGAAGGACTTTCCGCAACGTTCACACGTATTCGGACTTCAAACTCTTCAACACCGAGACCAAGGACACGATTCACCAGGTTCCCACGCCGGAGCCGCAGTAGTGCGGTACATTGAATGATCGGGTGATCGGGCGATTGAGTGATTGAAGACGAAGACAATCGCGCTGCCTTTTCTTCCAATCGCTCAATCGTCCGATCACCCAATCACCCGATGAGCCGGATTCTCGCCCCCATAATCTTGATGATGGCTGCCGCGTCTCCGGCGTGGTCTGCCTACCCTTGTGCCCAGTGCCATCCGAAGGATGTGGCGGGGTTCGCCGCCACCCAAATGGGGCGTTCTCTGGGCCCGCCGACCTGGGAACCTGCCGGAAGCTTCGTGCACCAGGCGTCGAATTCCAAGTTCTCCATAGACTACAAGGATTCGAGGATGGTGCAACGGGTGGAGCGCGACGGGGTCAAGGGAGAGCACCAGATCGCTTATCAGGTTGGCTCAGGGACCCACGCCTTTGCTTATCTCATTGAGATCCGCGGCCACCTTTTCCAGTCGCCTCTGGGATATTTTGCCGGCCGGGGCTGGGATATGTCGCCCGGTTACGAAGCCCAGAAGTCTCCTGATTTTTACCGGCCTGTGACCCAGGACTGCCTGTTCTGCCACTCGGGACGCTCCCGGCCGGTGCCCGGGACCTATAATACTTACGCGAGCCCTCCGTTCGAGGCCGAAGCCATTACCTGCCAGCGGTGCCATGGTCCGGTCGAGGCCCACCTGCGCAATCCCGCTCCGGGCTCCATCGTCAACCCCGCCAACCTTCCGCCGCGCGCCCGCGCCAGTGTCTGCGAGCAATGCCACCTGGTCGGCGACGAGCGGGTTCCTAATCCCGGCAAGGAACTGGCGGACTTCCAACCCGGCGAGGACTTGGAAGACGTCTACTCGGTGTACGTTGCGACGGACTCGCACGACCCTTCGGAGTCGGCCGCCTTGAGGGTGGTCAGCCAGGTGCAGCAGCTTGCTTTGAGCCGGTGCGCGCGTGAGAGCGGCGGCAAGATGTGGTGCGGAAGCTGCCACGATCCGCACGAACAGCCCGCCGACCCTAAGAGTTATTTCCGCAATCGGTGTCTCGCGTGCCATGGCACCGCGCTGGTGAAGTCGCACCCCAAGCCTACCGACGATTGTATCGGCTGCCACATGCCCCGCCGCCCGGTGACGGACGGGGCGCACACGGTGTTTACCGATCACCACATCGAGCGGCGGCCAAAATTGTCGATTGGCGACTGCCGATCGCCGATCGGAGCGAAAGACGCAAGCCACTGCGGGGCCGCCGAGGGATCGAGTGGTCTTTCAATTGTCAATCGACAATCGACAACGGTCAATTCTCCCCGCGAGTCGCTGGTAGCCTGGCACGATCCGCCGGAAGCGTTCGCCAAACGCAATCTGGGACTGGCCGAGGTCCGGGTTGGCGACCGGCTGGAGTCGCCGGCGCTGGTCAGCGGGGGATTCCAGTTGCTGCTGGACTGCTGGCCTAACTTTCCCCGGGACGAGTCGGTGCTCACCGAAATCGGTCGTGCATTGTTGGCGGCAGGGCACGGAGCCGAGGCTGCACCGGTGTTCGAACAGGCCATCCATATAGAGCCGGACGTTGCGGTGAACTATCTTCATGCGGGGCTGGCATACGAAGCGGCGCACGAAAGCAAGAAGGCCATCGAGAACTTGGAAAAGGTGTTGCAGCTTGATCCGCTGTTGGAACAGCCCTATCGTGAGCTTGCCGCAATCTATTCGGAGTCCGGCGACGCCGCCGAGGCGCTGGAGATCTTCGAAAGATACCTCAGGGCCTTTCCCCAAAACCTCGCAGCCCAGGAAGCGGTCTTGAGCCGCCGAAGGGTAGCGGGCCAGTAGCTGGGGACGCACTCATCGCGCGTTCGCTTCGAGAGGCAGCCGTCTCGAGGGGGCGGACGGGTCAACGAGAACTCTTGCCTGATGACGTTCTTGCAGATGCACCGAAAGTCAAGTGACCGAAGTCACCCTTAACTGTGACGGAACTCACTCCGCGTCTCCGCGTTAACCTCCACAATCCAGCTTGGGCCGCTTTGCTGCCTAGGACCGGGTAGAAGTATGTTTCTTTCCGAACGGCTTACTCATGCTGTCTTTCTCCTGGCCGGAGTGGTACTGCTAGCGACAGTTCTAATGGTGGTACTGGCCGTGGGTCGCCGCCTTCAGCGCGAAAGGTATTTTCGGCGCCTCGACGGCATCCGGAATGTCGCCACACCTCTTCTGCGCGCAATGCTGGACCAAGCGTTGAGCTATGAAGATGGTCTAAGGTCCTTGAATCAAGCTTTCGGGCGTGATCAATTGAGCGCCCTTGGGACCGTACTCCTGGAGGACGAGCCACCGCCCGACCACGTTCCCATGTTACGCCGGTTGTGCGAAGACCTGGGATTGGTGAAGATCTGGCAGGATCAGTTGCAGGCGAAGCGCACCTTCCCGGCGCCCGACTTTATCGAACGCTTCAAACCGTTTCGGTTCCTGGGTCGCGCACGGGCGGCGAGGGATCTTGGCCTGATCATGCATCGGCCGAGCTGGCCGTTGCTGGCGTGCGCCTTGGACGATCCTAACCCGGAAGTGCAATGGGCGGCCACGCGCTCTTTGGGGGCGATTCGCGAACCTGCCAGTTTTCCGTCGCTGACGGAGCGGCTGCGCCGGCAGGCGCGCGGCGCGCTCTCGGACTCCGGCGGCTCCCCGGCTCGAGCCACGCGGTCGGCAATGATCGACTTTCCCTTGCGTTGCGCGGCGGACCTCATTCTGCTGCTCAATCACGCGACCTCTGCCGTGCGCCGTGAAGCAGCTGAAGTGGTCCGCGAGATGGTGGAGCGTGAAGCGGACCGTTGTTCGGCTCTCACCTGCTTCAGCCTTAGTTCCGAAGACTTCTCCCCTGACCTGACGGACGTGTTTCTCACGAAGCTGGCCTTTGACGCGGATCCCGACGTGCGGGCTCGCGCTGCGTCGGTACTGAGATATCTTCCCGGCTGGCGGTCCGAGTCGGTGCTAGCGAAGTTGCTAGGCGACGAAGTGTGGTTCGTCCGGCTTCGCGCTGCGCGCGCTCTAGCCCATCCCCGTTTCCAATTTCTGGCGGGCCGCGTCGCGCGCCTGCTGACTGACGGCCACTGGCGGGTGCGCGAAGCCGCCACGCAGACCCTGATTGCACAGGGTGACGAGGGCGTTCGCGAGTTGGTACTGCATTTCTTCGGCGAGGCCGGGCTCGACGAGAGGCGGGGCAACGGTGAGGCCGGGACTTCGCGCTCGCCTGACCTTTACAGCCGCGAGCAAATTGCGGAGCAGATGCAGCGGTCCGGGTTGCTTTACGTGCTAGCCGACCACTACGACGAGTGGGCCAGCCGCGACGGTTCCACTGCCATCTCGCAGCTTGCGCGTGCCGGCCTCGGCGCTTATCTGCTCGATGTGCTCAATGAGGCGCGCCGCCGGGCCGCGCAGACGGTCAGCCCGGAAACAGAGCCGGCGCAGATGGTGTCAGGGGGCTAATCCTTGGACCTTTGGCGACATGTCGTGCACCAAAGCCTCAGCCTGTTTAATCTTCTTATCATCTCCTGCTTTCTGGTGGGCAGCAGCGTTTACTGCCTGCTGATGGGTATCTCCTTGGTGAGAGTCTGGCTGCGTAGCCGGGAGCGACCGCTTCAGGGCGTGGAGGCGTTGCGTCGTTCCAAAACCGCGCCTCCGGTCACCGTCATCGTTCCGGCGTGGAACGAGCAGAACACAATTGTGGAAACAGTGCGGGCCATTCTGAAGATCGACTATTCGCACCTGCAAGTGATGGTGGTGGACGACGGCTCGAGTGATAGGACATTGCCGCGGCTGATCGAGACTTTCGGTTTAGAACCCGTCCGGCTCATCTACCGGCCGCAACTCCGCACCGGCGCAATCAACGGATTCTATCGCAGCCCGCAATTGCCCAACCTTTTGGTAGTGAGCAAACGGCACGGAGGCAAGTCCGACGCGCTGAATACAGGTATCAACTTGTGCCGTACTCCATACTTTTGCACGCTCGACGCCGATAGTGTCCTGGAACCAGACGCCTTGCTGCGCCTCATGCAGAGCATCGTCCGTTCGCCCTCGGATACCGTGGCCAGCGGCGGCATCGTCCGCATTCTGAATGGTTGCGAGGTGCGCCTGGGCCGGGTGGTGAAGGTCGCGCTGCCGCCGAGATCGATCGAGCGTTTCCAAGTGGTGGAGTACTTGCGCACGTTTTTATTCGGACGCACCGGATGGGACGTGCTGGGAGCAACGATGATTGTCTCCGGCGCGTTCGCAGTATTTCATCGCGCCACCGTAGCGGAAGCCGGCGGTTTCAATGGCGACACCGTGACCGAAGATCTCGAACTCATCGCGCGCCTGCACCGTTGGGCAGTGGAGAACAAGCGGCGCCTTCGCATGTCGTTCACCCCTGACCCCGTTTGCTGGACCGAGTGCCCATCATCCGCGCGGATGCTGGGCCGCCAGCGACGCCGCTGGCAGGTGGGGCTTTGCCAGACCCTGTGGAAAAACCGGGACATGATGTTCAATCACCGGTATGGCGCCTTGGGTCTGATCGCTTTCCCCTTCCACGTTTTCGTGGAAGCTCTCGGTGCTGTTGTGGAGCCAGTCGGATACTTGCTGGTGCCGCTGGCGTTCGCTTTCAAACTGGCACCGCCAGCCATGTACCTCTCGTTTCTGGCGTTGGGCCTCGCCTGCTCCGGATTTCTCACCACGGGTGCCATCGTTCTGGAAGAGCGTACGTACCGGCGCTACCCCTCGCTTCGAGACTTCGCGGCGTTGCTCCAATACGCGTTAATCGAGAACCTTGGCTACCGCCAATTGGTCCTCTTTTATCGGCTTCAGGGCGTCCTGCAGTTCCTTACTGGATCCCGTCGATGGGAGCGCGTGGTGCACGTGGGAGCGGTCGGAGTTGGAGAGGACCTTGAAACACCCTAGGCGAGGTGGCCGGAGACATCGGATTCAACGAGCGCTCTTCGTGTCGATGATGACGGCGTGCGCGGTCGGGGCGCGCCTGGCACCCGCCATGAAAGCCCAGGACTCTGCCACAAGCTCACCCGGTGACGCCGCCGCGCCTTGCCAGCAACAGATTGCGTCAGCGCGGGGCGCCCTCCGTATTTCGCCCGCAGACCCGACGATTGAGGTGCGGCTCGCACGCGCTCTTGCCCTTTGCGGGCAGGACCGAGAAGCAATCGCGGAGTACCGTCGTGCGATAGCTGGCCGGCCCAATGAGGTCGCCCCCCGTGTCGAATTCGGAACGCTCCTGATTCGGGCGCATCGCAGTGGAGAAGCAATCGATGTGCTGCGAGAGGCGCTCCGGTTAGATCCGGAGGACGACGAAGCCCGCGCCGCCTTGGCCCGCGCAGTGGCCTCCACCGGCAACAATCTGGAAGCCCTGCGGCGCTACGAGGAAGTCCTGGCCACATCGCCCGACAACTACGACGCGCTTCAAGGCAAAGCTTTTGTGCTTTACCATATCGGTCGGTTCGCCCAAGCGCGGACGATTTTCGAGCTCCTCGAAAGGGAGAATCCGAGCGACGATGAGAATTCGGAGGCCCTGGCGAGAATCGCGCGCGCAGAGGCGGAGGCTCGCGCCGCTGCTTTACGGCCGCCGTCCACCGCTCCCCCGCAAGAACGGCTCGCCTATTATCAGGATCGGGCGACCAGCGATCCCCGTGATCAAGAGTCCCTGGTGGAGCTCGGCCGTGCGCAAGCCGAGTTGACGGATTATCCTGCCGCCATCAAAACCTACCGACAGTTGCTGGCCATCGACCCGGGCGACGCCAGTGCTAAATTCCAATTGGCTCGCACGCTGGCTTGGTCCCAAGAGTACGATGCTTCCATCGCGCTCTATCAGGAGCTCCTGCGGGGCACTCCCCGCAACGCGGACTTCCTGGAAGGCTTGGCGCTGGTTCTGACGTGGTCCGGCCGTCTGGAGGAGGCGCTACGCACCTACCATCGCTTGGTGGACTCTCAATCTTCAGCGGCTGTGCTCCTGAAAATCGCTCGACTGGATATCCGTCTGCACTACTATCATTCGGCAAGCGCCACAGTGGCCAAAGCGTTGCAAGCCGACCCGAACTCGAGTGAAGCCTGCTTGCTCCGGGCACAGATTGACTTAAAGCAAGGCCGCACCGAAAGGGCGCGGCAGCAATTCGCCGGCATTCTGCAGAAGAACCCCCACGATCCCGAGGCGCTGCTCGGAGAAGCCGAGGCGTCATATTATCTCGGCCGTTTCGGGAAGGCGCGCGAGGCCGCCGACGCGTTGCTCCGGGACCAACCCAAGAACGTCGACGCACTGCTGTTGCTGGCCCGACTCAACCGCGCCCGCGGCAATCGGAAGGCGGCCACGGCGGAAGTGATAAGGTTGGAACAACTCAGTCCGGGCAATCCCGAAGCCAGAGCGCTTGAAACGAGCCTGCGAGATGAATCGGCATCGACGTTGCACACGTCCTCAGCCTATGCACGCGAGAACGGCTCGGGCGAGTCGCTCACCACGTCAGCTTTTGGCATCGACTTCGGATTCAAGGTGCTGAGGCAGACTGAGTCCACGTTCTCGCTCGACGCGTTCCCCTCCCAGAGTCCGTCAGGAGTAATTGAGGGGGCAGCGGCGCCGAGCCAGTTTCTATATCGTCAGACCACCAGTCTTTCCCCGCGCTTCGCCGTGCGTGCCGGGATTGGCTTGCTTCGTTTTGGGCCCGGCGATGGCGTAAACGTCCCAGGACAGCCGAACACCATCACCAGTGCGGGAATAAGGCCGATCGGATTAGCGGGAGCCAGCGCGGTTCTCACGCCGCAGATCGGGGTTGATTTCAACTGGACGCGCGACGCAGCGGTATACACGCCCTTGTCGGTAAGATTAGGAGTTATCGACGAGCGATACGAGGCGGGTTTGACCTTTCGGCTATGCCCGCGCAGTGAACTGCGTCTGGGATATTTTCGCGGGAATGACAGCTCGGAAGAGTACCCGCACGTAACGCTCGTTAACCCGCCAACCATGACCTCGGTCCATGCCGATCGTTTGCCCTACTCCGGCGGAGCGATCACGTTCTCCCAAAAGTTCATAATATCGCGGCACTTTTCATTCGAGGCGGGATACTCGGGTCTGGAGACGCAGTTCATCAATCCGGGAGGCCACATCTATCTCGGGTTTTTCGAGCCCGCACTTTATCAGCGCCACCTGGCTACAGCGCGCTTTTTTGGCAAACTCTGGGGGCCGGTCGGCTACGACTTCGCCGGCGGTCTGGGCGCGCAGCAAGTGGAGCGCGGCGGCGCTTTTCACCGCGCGTTCAAGGCCAGTCCTCTCTTCACCGTTCGCACCTCGCCAAGCCTGACTCTTGGCCTGGGCTACATGTATTACAACTTTGCCCAGACGCTGGGTCAGATTCGTGGCAACGCCCTTCGCTTCACCACCGACTGGAAGTTCTGAGCCGCACGCTTCAGGAAACGCTCGAGGCTCGTGTCGCGACTACAAAGGAAATGACGATGGTTAATTGAGGAGAGCCGCCGCAGCGGCCAAGCTCACGCCAGCTAGCGGTCTGCCGCCGAGTCGACCAGCTCGGGACTAATATTGAGGGCCAGGGCCAGCTCGGTGCGGTCGCGCCCCGCACGCTTGGCCTCGTAGAGCGCTTCGTCCGCAGCGCGAAGGAGGACGTTCCAGTCCGTCTCACCCAGAACCCCCGTGGAGGTGAGCCCGACGCTCAGGGTGATTGGGCCCGTAGCAAGGAGGCGCGCTGCGGTCGCCTCGCGAACGGCGGCGCGAAGCCTCTCCGCCAGTTGGAGGGTACTGGTGGCATCGGAGCCAGGCGCTACCACCAGGAACTCTTCTCCACCGTACCGCCCGACATGGTCGTAGGGGCGGACGGTGCCTTGCAGGCTGTCCGCGACCTGACGCAGCACCTGATCGCCCACCATGTGGCCGCAGGCATCGTTGATGCGCTTGAAGTGATCGATATCCGCCATCATCACGCCCAGGGGCCTGCTCTCGCGGCGAGAGCGGTCGAGCTCGCGGCGCAGCTTGTCGAGGATAGCGGCGTGGTTCAAGAGACCGGTTAACGCGTCCCTCGTGGCCTGGTCGCGCAGTTCCTCACGGGCGCTGATCAACTGCTCCTGCAACTCGACGATCCGTTGGCCGGTGCGGAGGCGGGCCTTGAGTTCGTGGGGGTCAAAAGGCTTAGTGAGGTAGTCGTCGGCGCCGGCCTCGATACCTGCCACCACGTCCTCCTTGCGATCCTTGGCGGTGAGCAGCAGGATGTAGACGTAAGGCTCGGGCGCACGGCTGCGGACCCGGCGGCAAACGTTGACGCCATCCATGCCCGGCATCATCCAGTCGAGCAGAGCCAACTTGGGCGAGGATTCTCCCTGCAAGGCTTTCCAGGCGTCGAGACCGTTTTGAGCTAGGGTGACATCGTAGCCCCATCGTCGCAGAAAGGCTTCGACGGCACGCCGGGAAACCGGATCGTCTTCAGCCACCAGAACTCGCACGAAGGTCGTTCCTCCTGTGAGGGTATCGTCGGTTAAGGCGCGGAACCTGAGGATTTTCTTTATTTTGGATTTTGGATTGAAGACGAAGAGCGAACCGCGGCCACCTATTCAACCTAAAATCCAAAATCTGAAATCCAAGATCAGTTCTCCAGTTACGAGCCCGGTCAACTAACCGGCGCAGCCGGGAGCGGGTCGGCTTCCACCAAAATGTCGGCCAGCGCTTCTTTCAACCCTTCGATCTCAGCCTCCAAGGCGGCACATGCTTGCGGGGCGTTCTGCAGGCGGCCTAGGCGCCCCATCTGCGCCAGGATCGAGGCGGCCTCCATCGCGCTCGTTGCGGCAAAATTGGCTACCGACCCTTTGAGGGAGTCCGCAGCCCGCTCCAGCGCTCCGCCGTCCTGTCGCGCCACCGCACTGCGAATCTCCGACAACAGCCGGGGACACTCATCGAGAAACAGTCCCGCCATCTCGGCCAGAAGCTCCGAATCGCCTTCGAGCCTCTCGCGGGCGGCGTTACGGTCCATTGCGTCAGGGCCGGAGCGGGCCATCGGAGCCCTGGATTCCAGCATGGGTGTGGCCGCGCCCCAGGATTCCACCGCACGGAGGAGGTCCTTGGGTCTGACCGGCTTGGCGACATAATCGTCCATGCCGGCCTCCAGACATTGTTCGCGATCACCTGTCATCGCATGGGCGGTCATGCCGATAATCGGAAGGTGGGCACCGGTTTGTCGCTCGGCTGCACGGATCTGCGCCGTCATCTGAATTCCGTCCATCCGTGGCATTTGCACGTCAGTCAGCACCAGGTCGAACGGCTGATCCCTCAAGGTGACAAGGGCGTCTTCTCCATTGGCAGCCACCATCACGCTGTGGCCCCGCTTTTCGAGCAGGCGCCGGGCCAGGCTTTGGTTAATCTGATTGTCTTCCACTACCAGGATGCGCAGGCTGGGGCGGCCTTCGCGCAGAGAGTGCCGCGTGATCAGCGGAGGCGAGGTCAAGAGGGCGGCTTTGGCTTGGAGGCTGGCCAGCATCGCGGCCTGTAGTTCCTGTTCGCTGATCGGTTTCGTGAGGTAGGCGGCAATCCCGAGGCTGCGGCAGCGGCCCGCGTCGCCGCGCTGGCCGCTGGAAGTCAGCATCAGGATGGGGGCTTCGATCGGAATTCCCTTCACCCGTGCCGCCACCTCGAAGCCATCCATCTCCGGCATCTGGGCGTCCAGCAAAACAAGGGGAAATGGATCGCCCGCATCCGCCGCCCGCCGGAGCCTCTCCAGGGCCTCCATGCCACTCGCTACCAACGTGGGTTTCATTTCCCAACCGCGGAGCAACTCCTCGAGGATGCGACGGTTCACCGGATTATCGTCTACCACCAATACCGGCAGGCCACGAAGCAGCTCGGGCACAGTCGAAGGGAACGTTAGCGCCGATGGATTCGATTTTCCAAATCGGGCCGTGAAGTGGAAGGTACTGCCTTTCCCGACTTCGCTCTCAACCCAGATTCTTCCCCCCATCATGGTCGCCAATTGCGCGGAAATGGCGAGACCCAATCCGGTGCCTCCGAACTTGCGCGTGGTAGACCCGTCGACCTGAGTGAACGCATCAAAGATCATGTCCTGCTTGTCGGGCGGGATACCGATACCGGTGTCCGACACGGCAAAGTGCAGCACGACGTCGCCCGCGCCGGCGGACAATACGCCCACGCCCATGTTGATGCCACCTTCCTCGGTGAACTTGATGGCGTTGCCCACCAAGTTGACGATCACCTGTCGCAGACGTCCCGGATCGCCTACCAACGATGCCGGCACTTCGTCGTCGATGTGGCAGGCCAGCGCTAGCCCTTTCTGTGAGGCCCGTAATTCGAGCATCTTGAGGGTTTCATTCAGGCTCGTGCGAAGCTCGAAATCGATCGCTTCCAGTTCGAGCTTGCGCGCTTCGATCTTGGAGAAGTCCAGGATATCGTTGATCACCGAGAGCAGGGACCGGGCCGACGTCTGAATTGCTTCGATGTACTCCCGCTGCTCCGAGTTCAGCGGGCTATCGAGCGCCAGTTCCGTCATTCCCAGGATTCCGTTCATGGGCGTTCGGATCTCGTGGCTGACGTTGGCGAGAAACTCGCCTTTGGCGCGGCTCGCTTGCTCCGCCGCTTCCTTGGCCTGCTGCATTGCCTGGTCGGCACGTTTGCGCTCGGTGATGTCGACGACCGTGCCCTCGATCAGGTCAAGACTTCCGCTCTCGTTACGCACGAGACTGGCGTTTTCCAGCACCCAGACGGGACAGCCATCTTGCCTCCGCAAGCAGAATTCCAGGTTGTTGACGCTGCCCCTCTCCCGCAACTGCGAGAGGAAGCGGTCGCGACCGGCCACCGTCGGGTAAAGATCAGTGGCCTGCTGGGCGAGCGCTATTTCAACCGATGCATAACCAAAGGTGCGGGCGAAGGCTTCGTTGCATTCGAGGATCTTGCCTTGTGGCGTGCTCCGATAGACTCCAGCGAGGTTCCGCTCGAACAGGAGCCGGTACCGGCTCTCCGATTCGCGCAAAGCCTGCTCGGCCTGTCGGCGCTGACTGATGTCGCGCGCGTTACCCTGAATCCCGATGGCCTTGCCCTCCTGGTGGATGACGCGACTGCTGACTTCCAACAGAACGCCGCGCCCGTCCTTGGTAATGATCTCAATTTCGTAAGCCCTGGCCGGAGCTTCGGCCAGAGTCTGAAGGATCTTCCGCTGTGCCAGATCCCGGGACGCTGGCGCCACCATTTCGAGGAGATTCATGTGCAACGCTTCCTGGCGGTCGTAACCCGTGATCTGCTCGCCCGCCCGGTTTAGCGAGGTAAGCTTTCCTTCCAAGTCGTGCGTATAAACCATGTCGTTGGCGTTTTCGAAGAGGTCACGGTAGCGTTCTTCGAGCACGACTTCGCGTTGCAGTCGCTTCAGAATAATGCCCGTTTGTTGGTGGACACGCCGCCCGAGCACCACTGACCACACCAGCGTGGTGAAAGCCACAGCAGCCACGATCGCCAGGATAGACACCGTGTGGGGCGGCACGGCGAAGAGGGCGGTTTCGACCGTTTTGAAGAAGTGCTCCATGAATCGCGCCGGGGGCCACCAATGGCACGCGGAAAGGCGGAACCGGTCTAGCGTGCGCCATGAGGTCTCAGGCAATGGTTTCGGCGGAGTCGGGGAATAACTTGAGTTGCCAGTTCTCAGTTCTCAGTCTTCAGTTCCCAGTTTTCTGCCTTTGCGTGTTCCTCAGCAAAAGATGGAAAGAAGTAAGTTTAGTAACCGTGGGGCCGCGAAACTGACGGCTGAAAACTGAAGGCTGAAGCCTGAGAACTGAAACCCGCAAGGAACCTTTTACCCGCTCACTGCGTAGGTAAGCTTGAGTGCATCGAAGAGCAGCCGGTCTCAGTTCCGTGTGCTGAAAACTGACGACTGAAAACTGAGGACTCTCGTATGAATAACAATCACAAGAATGGCCGCAAGCGGCGTCGCTGGGTCTTGGTCACCATAATCATCGTACTCGTCGGCGGGGCGACCATCGGTCTCACGGCCGCGCTTCGCCCGAACCATCAAATCGACCCGTCGAAGCTGGCGACGGTGGAGCGCGGTGACGTTGCACGCTCGGTGGTGGCAACGGGCAAGATCGAACCGCTAGCCAAGGTGGAGATCAAGTCTAAGGCGAGCGGGATAGTCCAGAAGATTTATCACGACTACGGCGACACCGTGAGACAGGGTCAGGTGCTGGTGGACCTGGATAAGGAGCAGCTCCAGGCCAGCGTCAACGAGGCACAGGCTAGTCTGCTGGCAGCCCAGGCCGCGGTCCAGTCTGCCGAAGCCACCTACCAGCGCAACGTGGTGGACGCCGAGGGTCCTGACTTGCCGTTCCTGAAAGCCACCGTGGAGCGCGACCGCAAGCTGGCGGCAGATGGCCTGGTGGCGTCTTCCACACTCGATGATGCCGAGAGAATGTACCAGATCGCTCTGAACAAGCAAATGTCGGCCCAGCGTAGCGTCGCCGTGAGTAAGGCGGACGTAGCCCGTAGCAAGGCGCAAGTGGCTCAGGCCCAGGCGTCACTCGATCGGTCGGAAGAGGATCTGCGCAACTCTACAGTGGTCAGCCCCATGGATGGCATTGTACTTTCCCGCGACGTCGAAGTGGGCGACGCTGTCAGCTCCATCCTGGTGCTGGGCTCGCAAGCGACGCTAGTGATGACTCTGGGCGACATGAGCACCGTGTACGTGCTGGGCAAGGTCGATCAGGCGGACATCGGTAGGGTCTACCTTGGCCAGCGCGCCCGGATTGTTGTGGAGTCGTTCAAAGACAAAAAGTTCGAGGGCAAGGTCACCAAGATCTCTCCCATGGGCGTGGAAAAGGACAATGTGACCACCTTCGAAGTGCGGGTTTCCATTCAGAATCCCACCGGCGAGCTCAAGGCCAACATGAGTGCTAACGCGGAGATTATTCTCGAGGAAAAGCCGAATGTGTTGTTGATCCCCGAGTCGGCCATAGTCTACGACAAGGATCGCAATGCCTCGGTCGAAGTACCAGATCCGAAGTCGGACGCCGGAAGGCGCAAGCTGGCGGTGAAACTCGGCATCTCGAACGGCATCAAGACCGAACTGGTTTCGGGATTGAGCGAGGGACAGAAGGTAATCTTACAGTAAAACGTCGGTTGTCCTTTGCCAGTCTGTGTGTGCAAAGAACGGTTCGCCGTCAAGCTTTCAGTGGAAGAGAACAGGCTCTCGGCTGTTGGCGGCTGCTGAGGCCAACAACGGACCAAGGACCACGGACAAAGGACCAAGGCAATGACCTTCCACGACCTCCTTCTCGACACCCTCCGCACGCTCTGGTCCCACAAGCTGCGGACGTTTCTCACTATGTTCGGGATCGCTTGGGGGATCATTTCCATTACTCTTATGGTGGCCGCTGGCGAGGGGTTGCGCGTGGGGCAGCAGCGCGTGGCGGAGAACTTTGCCAAAGACGTGATGATCGTCTTCGCGGGCCGAACCAGTATGCAAGCCGGCGGTTTGCGGGCTGGTCGCGCCGTCACGTGGAGCGCCTCCGACTACGTGGCGGTACAGCAGGAAGCTCCCGCCTGCCGGTACGTGCTGCCGGAGCTGGAGCGAGGCGAGGCGCCGTTGCGCAGCCTTTACAACAGCGCGTCCCTCACGGTTACAGGTTCACTGCCCAGCTTCGCCGAGATTCGCGGTATCGGCGTGGCGCAAGGGCGATTCTACAACCGAGACGATCAAGCCCAGGCCCGCCGCGTAGCCTTCCTGGGCAGCGAGGCGAACAAGCAACTCTACGCCGGCCGGCCGGCGGTGGGAGAGACCCTCTACATTGCGGACATTCCCTTCACCGTGATCGGGGTGATGAAGCACAAAGAGCAGGATTCGAGCTACGACGGCTTCGACATCAACAAGGTCTATGTGCCCTTCAGCGTCATGCTGAAAGACTTTCCCAACAAGCCACCGTC
>Ga0335081_10003703_pt1 | contig 24051 bp, 26 predicted proteins | sample Lox_Sample_35_FD_206713 | JGI IMG/M metagenome (GOLD analysis project Ga0335081, IMG submission 206713) | Soil microbial communities from Loxahatchee National Wildlife Refuge, Florida, United States - Lox_Sample_3.5 | ecosystem: Environmental > Terrestrial > Soil > Wetlands | place: USA...
TTGTCAGCTATTCTCGCGATTCGACTGCCCTCGTACCCAAGAGTCAAAATTCGCTTCGCTACCCGATTCGGTACTGAACTCGTGCGAGGCGTATTGACAGGAGAACTCAACCTCGCACTCGTAACGGCCCCACCGCCAGACCCAACCATCACGGCTGTGCCGTTTGCTTCTGCCCCTGTGTACGCTGCTCTTCCCCTGGATCATCTGGGCGTGCACAAGAAAGAGCTGTTCCTGCAAGATCTCTCAAGAGATGAGTGGATTCTTTGCGTGAGAGACGCCAGTCCGATTGTTCACGATGCCATCATGGAAACCGCGCGAGCTCAGTCCATTGCACCGAAGGATACCCACGGTATTCACACGGGGGATCAGGCAATTTACCTCGTGTCCGAACACGTTGGCGTCGCCATTATCGCGGAGCCGACAACGCCCAAGACAAACGGTAAGGGCGTTGTGATAAAGCCCCTTTCCGACAAGTCGCTGCAGTTTCAGACCTGCTTGGTAATGAGCAAAGACGATGATTCGCGGTTAACCAACGAATTCGCGCGTGCATTTCTCCGCCGATACGCTCCGCAGCGAGTTCCGCCGAAGCAAATGAATTTGCCTCTCTCCGAAGCGCAAGGGTCAGAGAGACCTTCAGCTCGCGATGCGCAGTTGTCGGTGGACCCTTAACATGACCGTTTCCGGGATGCGCAGCGTTTTGTATCCGCGCCTGAACCGTGTCTCAGATTTTCCCCAGCACAGCACGCCGGCCTCGTGCTCAAACATGCGGCGAATTGTCTTTTCGCTGAGATCCCACAGTTTGGCAACTTCGGCGATTGAGTAGTGCTTCTCTCTGGAGAGATCGATTGATGTCACTTCCGCGATAGGGGCGCCGAAGGCGGAAGAATAGCTGGCTGGTTTCCGAGCGAACCTCGACATGGGAATACCCTTGCTCCGTTCAAAGGCTGGATTAGCGAACGCAACAGACCTCTGTGCGCCAAAGCCCTTGCCCACAGCGCCATTGCAAATGTTAACTACTTTGGTCCATGTCGTTTCAAATGTCCAATAACTTTTGGGTCACACACTATTCCGTGCGGTTATACCTCCGCACAAAATCGGTGGTCACGCGCGGGATCCGCTCGCGATTGGGAAAACATCGCGTCAACATGCTCTGGAATTTTCGGTTCCGGCTTGAAACAGGTGAGGCGGCAAGACACAATATAAGCAGGTTTCTTGGGTAACCGCAGCACCAAGAGGATCGGGGAGGAGAAGCTATGACCTACGACAACCCGTCAATAGATGACCTTGAGCAATTCAGAAATGGCCTGCTCAAGGAGTTGCTTTTCGAACCAACCACGGATCCCGGCTTTGTGCGACCGGCCGAAAAGCTTCATTTTCTTGTTCAACAGAGTGAGGGAGCGATCGTGAAGCTCCGCCAGATCGTCGATTTATACGACAAGCTCAACGCCACCGTCTCGAAAGTACAAGAGATATTGGACAACGAAGCCGCGTATATGGACGCAGCTTGGAAATTTGCAATCGCTATGCCTTCCATCCGTCCAGTAGCAAATGATCTCCGCGCAGTCGCGTCACTCCCGGCTCAGGAGCGTGAGCACCAACAAAGAAAAAGGGAGCAAGAGACGCAATTACAACAGGACGCGCGAGACCTGTTTGTTCAATTCCTCCCGCTGCAGGCCGAGCCGGCAAAACTTCGGGTCGAATGCTCCATATCGCAGCTTTTAGCCGCTCAACTTTGGCTTTTCTTAGAGCGCAGCGGCAATGCTGTTACAAAAGGCACTAAGCAGCTTTTTCCCGCTCAGGGTCCTCCAGCGAGTTTGGGCGACGTGTTTTCTGACGGGTTTGACGAAATAGCTAATGAGGTCGGGTTCGGGTCAGTCACTCCGGTTATGCACATCTTCAAAGCAATTTTTGACCTCATCCGACAGCGAGAGATAAACGAGAAAAAATCCGACACCGCATGGGACAACATTAAGCTCAATTCCTTCCTCTTGTCGTACTTCGCATGGTGGACGGAAGGCGACGGAAGCTCAACTATCGAGAACATTGTCGAAGAGTGCATTAAGCGCCAGCGGCTCCACGTCAAAGCTGCGGAAACACTCAATACGAACGTAAAACCGTTCCTACAGGCTCTTTACCATTTCGGTCAGAACATTCGCAGTTCGCAGTCAAGCCTGCCGCAAACCGCATAACGCCCTATCGCCAGAAGTGTGTGCAGTAGGCATCTTGGTTCCACTCGATACACCGGAGATAATTCCCGGTGGGTCGGCCAACCGGACGTAGTCGATCGAGCCACGACCTCGCGAGTCAGTAAATCGGCAAGAATCCGGAGACGGGGCTGCGAAGCATGCTCACCATTTTCAGGCATTTGCGTACGGCGGCCTTGACCAATGGGAGGGGCGGATGTCAAACTGTCGATTGCAGGATTGAGAGAAAGCGCTTCGGCTCGGCTCTCTCTTCTGCGCGCGTTCGCCGTACAATAAACGTACAATGGGAGCGGGATTGTGGGGCATTTGGGACTTTGGGCCTGATGCAGAATCAGTAAGTTACGTGTTATCAACGTGATGGAGTAGTTCAAGTCCCCCCTTCCGCACCATATTCCAAAACCGAGAAGTTGAACGAATGATTATTCTGATTACCGTCATTCACGTGATTGTTTGCGCGTTCCTGATCATCGTCGTGTTGCTGCAGAGCGGGCAAAGCGGCGATATCGCCGCCGCCTTCGGTGGCATGGGCAGCCAGACCGCCTTCGGCCCGCGCGGCGCAGCCACCATTCTTTCCAAGGCCACCACCTGGTCGGCGATCATTTTTATGGTCACCTCGATCACCCTGTCCGTGTACGCGTCCAAGAAAAGCACAGGGCCCAAGTCGGTGTTACAAGGCGTGACATCTTCGCAGAAGAAGACGCAGCCAGTATCGAACCAGCCGCTGCCGCAGAGTCCGCCCGTTCAGCCGGCACAGCCAGCCCCGGCGGCACCGGCGCCGAAGTAAGCTTGCGGTTTTCCCACCCTGTCGCAACGAACGCGACAAGGGTGGGCCACCCATCGGCTGAGAGCCGAAAGCCTTCTCATGATCCACGAAATCCTTCCGGTTGGGCCGCTGCAGTGTAACTGCTCGGTCATTGGCGACGAAGCTACGCGCGAGGCCATGGTCATCGACCCTGGTGACGACATCGAGGACGTGCTCGCGGTGGTCACGAAACATAACCTGCAGGTCAAGCAGATCGTGATTACTCACGCGCACATCGATCACGTGGGCGGAGCGATGAAACTGCGGGCAGCGACCGGCGCGCCCATCCTGCTTAACCAGAACGATTACGCGCTGCTCAAGATGCTGGACATGCAGGCCTCCTGGGTCGGCATGAGGTCTCCCGGCAAAGTGGAGATCGACCAGAGTGTCGGGCAATCCGATCGGGTGATCGCCGGGCCGCTGGCGGCGGACGTGATCCATACCCCGGGCCACACCGAAGGCAGCATCTGCCTCTACTTTCCTGCCGAGAAGAAATTGATTGCCGGCGACACGCTGTTTGCCGGCAGCATCGGACGCACCGATCTTCCGGGCGGCTCGTTCGATAAGATCATCCGCTCTCTTCACGAAAAAGTGCTCGCCTTGCCGGATGAAACCGTGGTCGTTCCCGGCCACGGCCCGCTGACGACAATTGCAGAAGAGCGGGAGAGCAATCCGTTTTTGAAGTAGGAGCTAGGAGTCGGGAGTCAGTAGTCAGCATCACAAGGGTGCCCCGGCCTTGTCGAGCAGTTCTTGCGAGACAGGCCGGGTAAGTTATCGTCGCCCTTTGGGCGAGCCCGCAACACTCACTGCCCATACACTCCGAACGCGCCCAGCACCTGGAAACTGCCGTTCCAGCCGGAGCCGAGATTGTTAGCCCAGCGTCCCTCGATGCCTTGATAGTTGTTGTCCCACACTGCATAGGTGTCCTTGGCAATCGGCTGCAGCACGATCCAGTACTGGGTGTTTGCCTTCACCCCTATTCCCGTCTTGCCTTTTCCCGTCTGCAGAGTGCAACACGTGCCGAATTGCGGCAGATTGGAAAACTTGCCGGCCGCCAGCTGTTTTCCCGGGACACCGTTGTCATCCTCGTTCAACGACACGATGATTCCGTTCGTGCCCTGCACATAGGTCGCGCCCACACGCACCGCCTGCACGATGTGGTCCTTGGTGGGAGTGAAAGCGCTGCCCACAGTTTGCGGCCATGGCTGGCCGGCATCGGGGCCGAGAATTCCGGTTCCTGAATTCGGGTTGTAGACCTGGTCGCCTTTGCCGAGATTGCTGTAAATCGTGACCAGTGCCGGCGGCAACGGAGTGGTCGAAATACTGGAGCGAATCGGTGGCGCCACAAAGATCGTCTGCCGCCCGCCGTTGATGATGACCGTATTATTTCGAGCTGCGGCAATTCCGCCGAAAAGAACCGCGACTAACAAGAATGACCAAGCTGTATTTTTCATCTCTTCTCACCACATCAGGATTGGCCGGCATCCTCGAAATCGGGCTACAGGCGCCGCTTTCGGGCCGGACTAGCATTGTCCCAAGCGATGAGCACCGTGGTCAAGAGATTAGATGTAAGAAGATGTGAAGCTGAACAATGGTTGGGTGTCAGAAGTCGCTAGCTTCCATAAAATCGAGCCGGCTCCCCCAAAATGTCATTTCGAGCGAAGCTAAGATCGTCCGCATGCGGACGATCTTGCGGAGCCGAGAAACCTACTTCTAGCGGACCAGAACAGCAGCTTCCTCGACTGCCTCGGGTCTCGCAAGCGAATGACCCAACTTCGCTCGCAATGACAAAAACCGCAGTTTGCTCGCCTAATTTTTCTTTCCCAGCTTCTGCACCAGCGCGTGCAGCGTTTCCTGGGTCGAAGGACTGAACCAGCTGGCAATCACTTTCTGAAGTTCGTCCTCCAAATTGCGCTCCGAGAAAAGCGCCACTACGTCCATGCGTGCCTGCTGCCGAGTAAGCGACATCGCTTCTTTCGGCAGCGCAAGCAGGCTCTCGCTCCAGGCGATGGCGCGTGGCACAACTTGATCGAGTTCAACAAGCTCATCGACCAATCCCAGCGCCGCTGCCTGTTCCGGTGAAATCAGCAGGCCTCCAACCGCCAGCCGCTCGGCCTGTCGCGCTCCAACCAGGCGTCGCAATCCCGCAAGAATGATCGGCGGCAGCGGGATGCCTACCTGCACCTCATTCAATCCCAGCTTGAAGCTGCCCTGTGCCATGACTCGCCAGTCGCAAAACAGGGGAAGCACCGTTCCGCCCGCAGGCGCGTGTCCGGTGATGGCAGCCGCAATTGGAATAGGAGAGGTCGCAAGCGCCTTCAAGAGACCGTAGAACTCGCGCCACAATGCGCCGACCGCCGCGCGATCCAGGCCCACGAGCAGCGGCACGTCGAGGCCTCCCGAAAATCTTCCGGGCGTGCCGGACAGCACAAGCGCCTGCACACCTTCGCGTGGCGCGGACTCGACGGCCTGGCGCAGAGCTACGACCAGTTCCACCGACAGCGCGTTGACCGGCGGCCGATTCAGTTGCAACTCGCGGATGGGGCCGTGGTTGGTGGTGAGGAGCATGGGGGAATTATAGAGTTCAGACGGTTCTTGCTGCCCAAAGCCATCACATCCATGGAGTCCAAAGACTCCAAGAGCCCCTACTGCTTGCCGCTATTCGCGCGGTGTGGTACTTTGGTGCGGTTTGTGGGGAGGGTCCTTGAAGCTCGACATCGATCGCTATCTGGCTGCAGTCACTAATTTCAACGATTTAGTTGCCGAACTGGCCGATAAGCTCGACCAGATCAGCGATGCTCGCGACGAGGCGCTCAAAGCCAGCGCCGATCTGAAGCGCCAACTGGAAAATACCGACCAGCGTCTGCTCGACATCTCCAGCGCCGTGCGCCAGCAGATCACCATGGAATTCAGCAAGAAGGCCATGCACACCGAAGATCTGGCCGAAGTGGCTGCTGTCTCGCGCAGAGTATCGTAAAGATTGTTAACAGGTGGGTCTCACTTCCGCCAACTAGCTTGGGGCCGCAATCTCGCGCGTCCGGGGCGCGCGGACAAGAGTGTCCGCTGCGCCGTTATTCTCCTGTCAGAAACTTGTATTGCGCAGGATTGAGCGGCACCACGCTGAGCCTTCCCTGCCGCACCAACGGCGAATCCGCGAACACCTTGTTCGCTTTCACCTCTGCCAGCGTAACCAGCTTCGGCAGCGCCTTCCCTGCTTTAATCTTCACTCGCGGGTTCTTCTCATCCGAGGTATCCACCGAGGCCACCGTCGCCGTTCCCACGGCGCTCTTGTGGTCGCCGGTTTCATAGATCACCAGTCGTTCGCCTGGTTTCATGGCGCGCAGGTTTTTCAAAGCGACCGGATTGGAGACTCCGTCCCAGATCGTCTCCCGATCGCGCTGCAGTTGGTCAAACGAATATTCCGTCGGTTCAGTTTTCAGTAGATAGTCCATGAGAGTCGATTCCGAATGCAGAAGTCAGAAGTAAGAATGCAGAAGTACAGACGCGCTTCTTAGTTCTGCCTTCTCACTTCTTACTTTACTTCGGCTTTTGCCCACCGCCACTATTGTCGCCAGGATGGTCATCGTAAATCGAATACTGTCCTACGGGGCGATTGAGCCGAATGGTGATGTCCATATTCGGCTGCTTGACTTCGTAGTCCTCACCGTAAGTTTGAAACCCGTGCGCCAGCACCTGCACGCGCAATTTTCCGTAGGGCACGCCCTCGTAGCTGGCTTTGCCATCGGCATCGGTCTTTAGCTCAAGCCCGCCGCGCTCCTGCTTGCCCTTCTGGTTTACAAAATGCATGACCACGGGAGCATTGCGGACCGGCTTGCCGCTGTCCGCTTTGAGTACCAGAAAATGCAGGGTTGCAACCGGGCCAACGTCGTCAGAAGCCATCGCCGCATACATAGTGAGAAACACCGCGGCCGCCAACAAGAATAACGATCGCCTGCGCATGACCACATCATTCTAGCGCAGTCAATCACCTCAAATAAAAACCGCTGATTGTCCCCATAAATACTTTCAATTTCCATTTCACATGCCGGAACAGTAAGGTTTGCTCAGCAGCTTAGTTCGCCGAGCTGATTTGGGGGCCGAATGAGACATCGTGTGAACCTGGTTTTTGGGTTGGTATTGCTGTCCGCCGCTGCGCTGGCTCAGGATCCGGCCCCCGCCATAAAAACCGCAGTGGCTGCTCACGACTACTCGAAGAAGGCAGTCAGCTTCTTGGGTACGGTCAGCGACGATGGCAAGTCTTTCGTCGCCGACCCTGATTCCGTAATCTGGACGATCGTCAATTCGGATTCGGTAACCCGCCTGCACGGTCAGATGGTGAAGGTTCTAGCTCAGGTCAATCCCAATAGCAACGAAATTCGCGTGCTTTGCGTGAAGCCGCACGAGCACCAGGTCAGTACAATGACGAACCTCGGTGACGTTGCCTTCCGGCGCTGACGGAGCGCATCTTGCGCGCAACGCCCTCCTCCCGTGCTCCGTTCCCCGAAGCCCACCAATCCCCTGCCCGCCCGCATCCAATATTTAGAGTACCTCCATGAAAAATCGGACGTCATCTCGAAGCCGCGCGTTTTCTCCAGCGCGGCGAGGGACCTCACGGCCCCGCGGCCTGGCCCATCCTTCTTTGTGACGTTAGGATGGAGATTTTGAAACTTGAAACCAGAAACTCGAAACTGCTGAACGTGTGACGCGGACACTCCTGCCCGCATGCCCTCCACACCTGTCATCCAGAGCGACACCATCGATTCGTTTTGCGAATCGATCGCGAAGTCGAGAGCTTGCCCTGACCTGAAATCGGCTCGGTTCTGAAAGGTTGGATCTCCTAGACTCGGTTCATCCAATAACCCGGCCGACGCGAGCCGTGGGCGACGGCATAGACTGCCACTTCGGACAGCAATTCCTCGTAGATGATGCTGAATGGGAATTGCCGAAGGGTGTACTTACGAAAACTGTCGATGTAGAAGGGCCAGCGCTACGGCGCTTCCCTGATTCTTTCAATCGCTTCACGAACAGCGGTGGCGAATTCTTCAGCCGCGATCAGACTATGTCCGCGATACCAACCGAGGGCGGACAAATATTCTTGCTCCGCCTCCGGGTGAAGGCGAAGCGCCTTACTTTCCACCCAGCAGCGAACGTCCTTTTCGTTCGACTTCCTCCCAAGGGATGGTCTTAACCTGGCCCGAGCGAACCTCATGTGCGCGGCGCGCAATCTCTTGCTGCCACGCGGCGTCCACATCCGGATCAACCTTCCTATCCAGACTAGCGATCAAATTACCCGCCAGCTCGGCGCGCTCATTCTCGGGCAGCCCCAGAGCCTTCTGCAGCAGCTCTTGTGCGTCATGCTTCATGCTTGAATTATATCCCCGAAGCGAAATTGAAGCCCCGGCCAAACGCAGAACTGGGTTACGTTCCGTCTGTCCCCGAATTTCCTCTGCGGAATGACAACGGGAGAAAACGGTGGCGCGCCAGTACGTTATCACCATCATGCACCACTATGGTGTATACTGGTGTCATGCCATCACCCAAGCAAGTCCGCCGCAGTGTCACCCTGCCGGCGCAGGTAGCCAAGCAAGTGGATAGCCTGGCCAAGCGCCGCCGCCTCAGCGATAATCGCGTTCTCGTCGAGTTAATCGAAGAAGGCATTGTCGCCCAAAAGAAAAAAGAGCAGGCGTTCTTTGACCTTGCCGAGCGCTTCCGGGCCGCCAAGAATCCTGAAGAGGTTAAACGCCTGGGCGACGACATGGGGCGCTTTGTGTTTGGTGAGTAATGCCGCAGATCGAGACCTGGTCGCGTCTTCCGCCCGCCATCCGCATTCACTTGGTCGAGCGCATGCACGACCGCAGCATTAGCCTCGGCAATCTGAATCGTTTGCGCCTATGGATCGGGTCAAAGCCGGATGTGCCCGACGGACCTCGGTATAAAGACTTCGGTTCGTTCAAACTCTGTGGACAAGGGAAGTACCCCAAAACCTTTCTGCTCGCAGGGCAGGCCGCGACCGGCCAGAAGCTCTAAGTCTGCTTCCCAAACGGCATCGCGCGATTTGATTTCTGGAAAAGCAGATTCCTCGCCGCGTTCTCGCCGCTCTCGCGGCTACGAACGGCTCGGAATGACAACATTGCAAAACTAAATCCCCACCCAAGCAACATCGGCTTGGGTGGGGGCACCCTACGGTTTTGTTTTAGCCTACGACCTACGAGCGACGACGTTCTTAATACATGTCTCCCATGCCGCCGCCGTGGCCGCCCGGCATCGGAGCGCCCTTCTTCTCTTCCGGGATCTCCGCCACCAGGGCTTCGGTCGTCAGCATCAACGACGAAATCGAGCCGGCGTTCTGCAGCGCGGTGCGCACCACTTTGGTCGGGTCGAGCACGCCTGCCTTGACCAGGTCTTCGTACTCGTTCGAGAAGGCGTTGTAACCGAAGTTTGCATCCTTCGAGTCCTGCACCTTGCCCAGAACAATCGCGCCCTCTTCGCCGGCGTTCTCGGCGATCATGCGCAGCGGCTCGGTGATGGCGCGCTTCACGATGTTCACGCCGATCTGCTCGTCGCCTTCGACCTTCAGCTTGTCGATGGTCGCCACGCAGCGGGCCAGCGCCACGCCTCCGCCGGGGACAATGCCTTCTTCCACGGCAGCGCGGGTGGCGTGCATGGCGTCTTCCACGCGGGCTTTCTTTTCCTTCATTTCGGTTTCGGTCGCGGCGCCAACTTTAATGACGGCCACGCCGCCCACTAGCTTCGCCAGCCGCTCCTGCAGCTTCTCGCGGTCGTAGTCGCTAGTGGTCTTGTCGATCTGGCTGCGAATTTCTTTCACGCGGCCTTCGATCTCAGCGTGCTTGCCCTTACCCTCGACGATGGTGGTGTTGTCCTTGTCGATGGTGATCTTCTTGGCCTGGCCGAGATCGCTGACCTGCACGTTCTCCAGCTTGATGCCGAGATCTTCGGTGATGGCCTTGCCTCCGGTGAGGATCGCGATGTCCTGCAGCATCGCCTTACGGCGATCGCCGAAGCCCGGGGCCTTCACTGCAGCAACCTGCAGCGTGCCGCGCAGCTTGTTGACCACGAGGGTCGCGAGCGCTTCGCCTTCCACGTCCTCAGCGACGATGACCAGCGGCTTGCCGCCCTTGGCAATGTTTTCCAGCAAGGGGAGCAGGTCTTTCATCGAGCTGATTTTCTTTTCGTGGATCAGGATGTAGGCGTTCTCCAGGGCCGCTTCCATGCGCTCCGGATCGGTGACGAAGTAAGGAGAGAGATAGCCGCGGTCAAACTGCATGCCTTCCACGACTTCCAACTGGGTCTCGAGGGTCTTCGACTCTTCGACAGTGATGACGCCGTCCTTGCCGACCTTCTTCATCGCTTCCGCGATGATCTTGCCAATGGTCTCATCGTTGTTCGCCGAGATCGTCCCCACTTGTGCGATCATTTCGCCGGAGACGGGCTTGGAGAACTTGTCGATCTCGCCCTTCTCGCGCTCGCCTTCCTTATTCAGCTTGCCGCAGATGGCTTCAACAGCCTTCTCGATGCCGCGCTTCAGGGCCATCGGGTTGGCGCCGGCAGCCACGGTCTTCACGCCTTCACGGTAGATCGCCTGAGCGAGAACGGTGGCGGTGGTGGTGCCGTCGCCGGCAACATCCGAAGTCTTGGAAGCGACTTCGCGGACCATCTGGGCGCCCATGTTCTCCAGGCCGTCCTTCAATTCGATTTCCTTCGCAACGGTGACACCGTCCTTGGTGATGGTTGGCGAACCGAATTTCTTTTCAATAACCACGTTGCGGCCCTTGGGACCGAGGGTGACTTTCACGGCGTCGGCCAGAAGATTGACGCCGCGGAGGATCGCTTGCCGCGACTCTTCTCCGTGTACGATTTGCTTTGCCATTTTTCTTTTCTCCTAAATTTGATTGGAAAAGCTGTCAGCCTTCAGCTGTCAGCTTTCAGCCAGGAACTTATTGCTCCGGGCCTACTCTTCAATTTCCGGTGACTAATCTGCCCGCGCGTTCAACTCCGCTTTAACTGAAAGCTGAGAGCTGATAGCTGACAGCTTATTTGCGGCTCCCGGCGGTTTCTTTCTTGGCGGCGCCACTGATGATCCCGAGCACTTCCTCTTCGCGCATGATGATGAAATCTTCGCCGTCGAGTTTGATCTCGGTGCCGGAATACTTGCCGAACAGAATGCGGTCGCCCTCTTTCACATCGAGCGGACGAACCTTGCCATCCTCGTTGATCTTGCCTTTGCCAGCCGAGATCACTTCGCCCTCCTGGGGCTTCTCCTTGGCGGTGTCGGGCAGAATGATTCCGCCACGGGTGGTTTCAGCTTCTTCAATGCGACGCACCAGAATGCGGTCATGAAGTGGGGTGAACTTAGCCATGTTGTGCGACTCCTTTCGTAAAAGAATTAGAATTGGGTTAGATTTGCTGGGAACTTCGCCCAGAACTGCGCTGGATTGTGATTGCTAGCACTCATCATTGGCGAGTGCTAATTATAAAAATGTGAGTGGGCGAGTGTCAAGGGGCTGGGACGTCCGTCTATAAGCATATGAAAACATGGATTAAATCTGTACTGTTGTTAATTTCAACGGTAGCTTTGACTTGCGCCTTAGCGTTGGCCGCCGATCATGATGTCGTTCTCTGCGAGGACGCCAAGGTCTACCCATCGCCGACGGCTGCGCCTGTCGAGCACGCGATCATCTTTATTGTCGACGGAAAAATCAGCCTGGTCGGAGATAGCCGCAAGGTAAAGATACCGATTCCGCTGTCGGCTCGGCGGCTGGATTGCGCCGGCAAGTTCGTGGTCGCCGGGTTCTGGAACAGCCACGTGCACTTCGAAACCGGATGGCAGGACGCGGCCGAGCAGCCCGCGACGAAGCTCGAAACCCACATGCAGGAGATGCTGACGAAGTGGGGATTTACGACCGTGTGGGACCTGGGCTCGCTGCCGAGCAATACGCTGACGATCCGAAAGCGCGTCGAGTCGGGCGAGGTGCCGGGGCCGCAGATTCTGATGGCGGGCGACATCTTCCCGAAGGGTGGACACCCCGTGTACCTGCCGCCCGAGATGCAGCTGCCTGAGGCGGCCACGCCGCAGGAGGCCGCCGCGATGGAGCAGGGATATATAAAGATGGGGCTCGATGGGCTGAAGCTGTTTACGGGAGCGTTCATGGGCGCGAAGCCGGTGGTGAATATGGACACGCCCATCGTGAAAGCGGCGGTGGATGTGGCGCATGATCACGGCCAACCGGCGTTCGCGCATCCGCAGGACCACGCTGGAGTGGACAACGCATTGAATGGCGGCGTCGACATTCTGGCGCACACCATTCCAACGGAAGGAAGCTTCACAGCGGCGGAACTGGCGCAGATGAAGCGTCAGCACACCGCGCTGATCCCGACGCTGACGCTGTGGACGACGGTGGTTTCGGATCCGAAGGTGCAAGACCGCTTAGTGCAGGCGGGAGTGGAGCAGACGAAGGCGTTCCTGGCCGAAGGCGGAACGATTCTGTTCGGCACCGACGTTGGCTTCACGTCGAAGTACGACACCATACAAGAATTTGAATTCATGGGACGGGCGATGAACTGGAAAGATGTGCTGGCGTCGCTGACCACGAATCCGGCGGAGTTCTTTAAGGCGTCGACCAAGGGACGCATCGAGCAAGGCATGGATGCGGACCTTGTCGTGCTCAATGCCGATCCGGCGGTGGATGTGAGGAATCTGGCGAAAGTCGCGGAGACGGTGCGGGAAGGCAAAGTGATTTATCAGGAGAAGTAAGTTGCGTAGGGCGGACACTCTTGTCCGCCAATTTATTCTATGGCGTCATCCTGAGAGCCCGCGCTTTTCATCGCGGGCGAAGGATCTCAGTTGACACGGGCTTGTGGGACGGAACCCCAGGTTCTGGCCGGCGGACTCGCGTTAAGCTGCAAGCGATCGGGGGAAACTGGGGACCTTGACGGCCAGTTTCCAGGTGTTACCGTATGAACTAAATGAACTTAAACCGTCGATGCGAGAACCCGGCTTCGTATTTGGGCTAGTGAAGGATTCCTACGAATCCCGCAGATTTCTTTGACAAAACCATGTCCATCCCTCTGGCACAACTCAATACTTGGGCAAATCAAGGCCCCGTGACGACCTCCTCAATGGCCTATGCAAGCATCCGTCATGCCCTCTTAAAGTCGTCTTCTCCGGTAGCGAATCGTGGCGCGGAAATCTTTCTCCAAGGTTCCTACGCTAACGCAACCAACATTTACGGCGATAGTGACGTTGATGTCATCGTACTCTATGAAAACACCTTTTATAAGGACATGAGTGCATTAACTCCTTTCCAGCAGCAACTTCACGAAAGGCTCTTCCCGCCTGCCACCTATAATTGGTCACAATTACGCGATGACGTGCTTCAGGCACTGCGGTCGCATTACGGAGATGGTTCAGTAAGGCTCGGCACGAAGTCAATTAAGGTTGATACCGGCAGTGGGCGAAGAACTTCGGACGTTGTGCCCGCGATGCAATTTCGTCGATATGCGACTCTCGTGGACCGAAATAATCTTTCAGCACATTGGGGCATTCAATTCTTCGATTCTTCAAACAACGCGATCGTCAACTATCCGAAATACCACATTGAGCGGGGCCAAAACAAAAATGAGGACTCGCGCACGCAGGGCCAATACAAGCCGACCATCCGAATCTTTAAGAACCTTCGCAACAATATGATTGACAATAATCAACTCGCGGAAGGCGTCGCTCCGTCCTATTTTGTCGAGTGTGCCCTGCATAATGTCCCAGATCATCTCTTCGTAGGAGCCTATACGGATACAGTGCCCGCCGTCCTCGACTATCTGTTGAATACCCCTTACGCAGGTTTCCTCTGCCAAAACGGCGTGGTGACACTTATTGGGAATGGTTCGACTCAGTGGCCCGAGACTAACTATGCGACATTTGTCGTGGCCGCTAAAGACGCCTGGGACAACTGGCACAATTGATGGCACACACCTATTCAACGGATTCAGCGGAGCGCAGGTTCATCCCGCTCTTTATTGCTGCCGCCGCTGTTGGCGCTGCGTTTCTTGCTTTCCACGTTGTGGATACATATCAAATCAGGCTGCCGTGGTGGGCAAGTCCGCCGATCGACACGATGGCGTTCTATGGCCTGTTTTACTGGATCTTTGACCATTACATTTGGAAGTGGCCACTGATTCACCGGCTCCGCATCACCCAGATCCCTGATCTCTCTGGTACATGGCGTGGACATGTGCAACCGACGGAAACCAACAGCGTTTCCGCGGGCTTGGGTAGTGAGGTCGAGATCACGCTTACGATTCAACAGACATGGGCACATCTGCTCATCACTGGGCGAACCAACCTGTCGAAGTCCCACAGCCTCTCCGGAAGTCTGATCGTCAGGGATGAGTGCAGTATTAGCTACGAATACTTGAATGAGCCATCTGCTCCCGCACCGGCCACTATGCACGCTCATCGCGGCACCGCTATGCTCTTAATTGATAAGACCCGTACGAAATTGGAGGGCGAATATTACTCGGGGAGAGACCGACAGAATATCGGAACAATTCGTTTAACGCAGGTTAGGGGAAATGGAAAGTGAACGGCGAGAAAGGAATTCTGGGCGGGACGCAACTCCTCCGTTTGATTTTCATGCAATCGAGAGTAGGATTCGACGCGAAGCGTTAGCCATCTGACAATGAAGAAAATCATTTTCTATTCCTGGCAATCCGATCTGCCGAACGCTTGCAACCGGGGCTTCATCCAAAGCGCCTTAGAAAACGCCGCTGCGTCCATCACAGCCGATGACACGGTGGAGGTCGAGCCGGTCGTGGATCGGGACACTCAAGGCGTGCCCGGAGCACCCGACATCGCATCTACCATCTTCGCGAAAATCACCGCCGCCGACGTTTTCGTTGCAGATGTTTCAATTATGGGGAGAGTAGAAAAACGAGCAATGCCCAATCCCAATGTGCTCATTGAACTTGGGTATGCTTTTAACGCATTGGGCCATGAGAGAGTCATTCTGGTGTTCAATCGGGCCTTCGGCAAAATAGAGGAGCTGCCTTTCGACTTGCGAATGAGGCGGGTCCTTGCCTATACCATGCCCGCAGACCAGAAGGAAAAGGCCGCGGAGAGGAAGATTCTAGAAAAGCAACTGGATGACGCGATCCGTACCGCACTTGAAACAGCACGCAAGATTTCTGACCCCTCAATCCCAGCAGTTCCGGCGATTGAAAATCAACAACCCAATCGCATTATCGTCCTCCGCCGCAATCTTGAAGGGATTCTGAAGAAACTTGAAAACCTCCAGCCTAAGAAGCATAGCGAGGGAGGTACCGTCGATGACTTGATTGGAGCTCTGAATCAGACCCAACAAACCGTCGCCGAGTTTTCAAAGATCGCAGAAGTGGTCTCCCTCATGAATGATACAGAGGCTGCGTTGGAAATTGATCACTGGTTTGGACGCCTCTTTGAGCGATATAACCTACCAGAGAATTTCAGCGGCAGGTTTAGCGAGGCAGATTTCGATTACTTCAAATTCTTGGGCCACGAACTCTTTGTCACGTTTGTTGGGTGCCTCCTCCGTGAGCAACGTTGGGGCATCCTTGAGAGTATTGTGGCTGAACCAATATCAGTGCGGTACCTGCCTCGCGAAAATGGCCCTGGCAATGTGGATTGGTCGTTCGCCTCTGAACATCTTCCGTTGCTTCTCGATGAAAGCACGCGCAGGCGTCGAGTGTCTCTTCACTCTGACATCCTAAGGGAAAGGCACACAACGGGGGGACTCGCCGCAATAATGCCTATGGAGGATTTCATGGCCGCGGATTACTTCCTGTTCTTGCTAGGGGAGATGCCACTTGAAACCGTACCCTATACATTCGTGTGGCGCCCATGGAGCGCCCTGTATCTGAAGCGGCCGCCCACGTTTCTCCGCAACGCCGAACATCAGCGAGCAGCCCATCAATTGATGAAACTGTTTCACGTCGCAAGCATTGAAGAATTTAGGAAGAGACTTGGGGAACGCGCGTCACATTTGGAGAAAATGTTCGGCGTTTTCTGGGACGGTCCGGTCGGAGATGAGAGTATCAGGCGACTTGGAACTCGTTGAAGCCTGGTGCCCCAGGTGCCGCGAGCGGGTTTTGCGAGCTCACCTGGGCACAACCGTGTTCAATCGTCACCGCCACAGGGCGGTGAGATAGTCTATCTTGGTTTCGTGCCACGCGGTCTCCACCGTTTCCACCAGTCAAAGCAATCGCATTTTATTACCTTCAGTTGTTATCGCCGACGTCCATATTTCGACTCTCCCGAAGTCTACGACTTATTTCTGCACTGTCTGGAAGACACTCGTTGCCGCGCCGCCTGGCGCATTTACGGGTACGTCGTCATGCCCGCGCACGTCCACTTGCTGGTCAGGACTGGTGGGCCCAGGTTCCGCGGGCCGCTTCTGCGAGCTAACGTGGGAAGCGGAAACATGTCCTTCGACCTGCTGCGCTCGCTCAGGGTGCGTTCGGCAGAAACAGTCGCGCCTCTACGGCTCTTGAGTCAAAATCGATGCTTCTCTCGGCACGGCTAAAAGCCGTGCCCTACCCTGTTTTGGGCTGAAGCCACGCCCTGATACGAGTCCGCCTCTTGCGAATGCGGCAAAGAGCGGAGCACTCGCCATTCCCTCAGGTGCATAGGTCCTTCGTTGGGATTCGTCCGCTTAGCGGACGAATCCGCGGCCTCAGGATGACAAGGTGTTGGTGGTTCGCGGCAAAGAACACATTCCGTATCGACTGGTGCCCCAGGTTCCGCGAGCCGCTTTGCGAGCGAACCTGGGAGGCGGAAACGGTCGCGCCGCGACGGCGCGTGGGTCAAAATCGATGCCTCTCGCGACACGGCTAAAGCCGTGCCCTACCCTGTATTTTTTCGGTGGCTGAAGCCACGCCCTGATGGACACGCTCTCGCGGGCGAGGACGCCCGCGCCACACAATACCACTGCCCACTCCAACCTCACACAGCTCTCGGTAAGGGTGGGGCAACTGGCGGTAAGTGATTGAGGGTGAGATTCCCCAAAAAGGCCGTGGGAGCGGGTTTGGGCGGAGTCACCTTTCTGCACCCAGGGCAGCGGAAGTGTATACTTGCTGCCAAAATTGGGGAGTGCTCGCGTGGGCGCATTTCTGTAGCAGATCCGTAGAAAAATCAAACAGGAGAGAACCTTCAATGAAGCATGCGCAACTTTCGTCGTTTTCAGCCGCGGGGTTGAGATGGTTGATCTGTGCTGGCCTCGCCTTTTGCTCGCTTAAGCTATACGGGCAGCAGACGCAAACCTCGAACAATTCACCCGACATCACGGGCAGCGGCAAGCGAGGAGTGATCGCGGTATGGGCGAGTGACTCAGAATTGGGCATGTCCAAGATGTTTCAGGGCAATGGGATGATTGGCATTGGCACCTCAAAGCCTTCCACCAACCTCGACGTGGTGGGGAGCATCAACTCCTCCGCGGGCTACAATCTGGGGGGCCAGCCCTTCGCCTTCGGCGCAAACGGAAGCGGAAACGCATTTCTTGGGTTTGCCGGGAACGCCTCTTCGTCGGGGACCGGCAACCTTGGGGCCGGCTTTCAGGCGCTGCACGCCAACACTAGCGGCAGTGCCAATGTCGCCGCTGGCCTCGAAGCGCTGGACAACAACACTTCTGGCGGCGCGAACACGGCGGTTGGCTTTACCGCGCTCTTCGCCAACACGACCGGTTCCAATAACACAGCCAGCGGCAACGGGGCGATGCAAAATACCACCACAGGTTCGAACAATGCCGGCTTTGGATCGGCGGCGCTGAACTGGAATGTTACCGGAAGCTTCAACACCGCCCTAGGCTACACCGCGGGACCGGATGAGTCCTCTACCAACCTGACCAACGCCACTGCGATCGGGGCCTATGCGATTGTGAGTCAGAGCAACGCGTTAGTGTTGGGCTGCACCTTCCTCCAGAATAGCTGTCCTAGTGCCGTGCACGTCGGCATCGCGACCGCCACTCCCGGCAACATCCTGACTATCGGACAAGGCGCGGGCCATGCCATTGCCGACGGCTGGGACACCTACAGTTCCCGCCGCTGGAAGACCAACATCGAAACCCTGCAGGGAGCGCTTGGCAAGGTGGAGCAACTGCGCGGTGTCTCCTACAATCTTCAGGCGAACGGCAAACACGAGATCGGCGTCATCGCCGAGGAGGTGGGCGCAGTCGTTCCCGAAGTCGTCAGTTGGGACAAGAACGGCAAAGAAGCCCAGGGAGTCGACTACAGTCGTTTAACGGCGCTGTTGATTGAAGCGACCAAGGAGCAGCAGGCGTTGATTCGCGAACAACAGGAACAACTCCGGGTGCAGCAGGCTGAGATCCTTCGGCTTGGCTCGCAAGTAAAGGCGGTTCAGGCCAGGCTTAAGTCAAGCGGACGTGGCGAATCGCTGGTTCAGTCGGTGAAAGCACAAGACCGGTTGGTGCGGCAGTAACCGCTGGGGCGGGCAGCGATGCCTGCCCTTTTCCTTTGTCGTTCGAAACAGCCCATCTGGAGGGCGGCGGAGGAAAACAGGCCCGCTCTTTCCAGCCTAACTTGCTCCGCCTGGGTTGCCCCACATTTTCGACTCAGGGCAGGCTCTTCGCGGTTATCGCAGAATACTCCTCGGCCCGAAAAATTTTCTTGAACAATTTGTCGAATTGCGGCCCTGCGGTTCGACTACATTGTGAAAGCCGGGCAATCGGCCCAGCCGAAGACCTTTATAGGAGAAAAAGTCATGCCACAGTATCTGGTTTGCAATTACTTGCCCGACGACTTCGACCCGTCCACCGTAACCGAAGCGATGATGGAGGAGATCCACGCCCTCAACCGCGAAATGATTGCTGCCGGCGTGAGGAAGTTCGCCTGCGGAATTTCCCCGCCCGCCAACGCAAAGACGCTGCGAAAGCAAGCTGATGGGAAGGTGCTCGTCACCGACGGGCCGTACACCGAGACCAAAGAGCACATCGGCGGTTTCTGGATACTGGAGGCCGCCAATATGGACGAGGCACTCGCGTGGGCGCGCAAAGGTGCCATTGCCTGCGATGTGCCCGGCGAGGTACGCGAGCTTCTTTTTTACCCGGCTCCGGAACAATGACCCGGTGGAAGCAAGTAAACAAGCGGGCCACGGGCCTGCCGGCCCCGCCAATAGGCCCATTTTCAAGAGGAACAACTATGCGGAAAAAGAAAGTTGGCGCAATCGCAGTCAGGTTCGCAGTGCTGATAGTGCTCGCTACGGCATTCCATGCCATGGCAAACCAGGGGATGGCACAGGTGGCCACGACGGCTTATCCGAACATGGCGCCGATCGAGCAGTATCTTATGCAGCGGACGGCCGAGATCGCGCTGGCGCGCACCGCGGCGCCAGAGTCCATTTCACGCGCTGCGGAGGTGCGGGTTCTCCGACGCCATGGTTTCGAAACAGCGGTCCCGGGCAAAAACGGTTTCGTGTGTATCGTGGGGCGTGGATGGTCCTCCGCAGCGGATGCTGACTTCTGGAATCCGAAAGTGCGGGTTCCCATGTGCCTCAATGCAGCCGCCGCGCGTACTTACCTTCTACGCATCACGAAAATAACCGAGCTGGCTCTCGCGGGACGCACGCTAAGCCAGGTGAACGAGGCCCTGGCCGCTGCAGTCGCCAAAAAGGAACTGCCGGCTATGGAACCAGGGGCGATGTGCTACATGATGGGCAAGGAGGGATACGGTGGCGATGCCGCGCCACACTGGCCTGCGCACCTCATGTTTTTCTATTCCGACATCGACCCCGCGATCTGGGGAGCCAATCTGCCGGGTTCTCCTGTCATTGGTCTTAACGATCCCCAGGAACACCTGACGCAGTTCGTAATCGCAACGCAACGATGGTCAGACGGGAAGGAAGTTAAATGAGAAAGCTAATCTTCGCCATCAACATTACTCTGGATGGCTGCGTCGACCACACCAAACAATTTGTCGATGAAGAAACACTTGAATACTTCACTCACCTCACGCGAGAGGTTGACCTGCAGGTCTTTGGGCGTAAAACCTATCAATTGATGGTTCCCTATTGGCCTGAAGTCCTCAAGAACCCGTCTGAGACAAAAACAGACATCGAATTTGCCCGGGCATTTGATTCCACCAACAAAGTTGTTTTTTCACGGACATTGAACAGCGCTGAAGATAGAAATACAAGAATTGTTCGCACCGGCCTTCGCGATGAAATAGTCAGATTGAAACAAGAACAAGGTAAAAACATTTTAGTAGGGGGCGTGGATATTCCTTCGCAACTGATCGAGCTTGGGTTGGTGGATGAATATCGCCTTGTGGTTGGGCCGATCCTTGCGGGAAAAGGAAGACGGCTATTGGAAGGCGTCACTTTGCCGGAGAAATTTCAGTTAAAACTCGTTGACTACAAGTTTTTCAAATCCGGATGCGTTGCGCTTCGTTACGTGAAGCAGTAACAGCTCCGCTGCTGGCTTCCCACGAGAAGAGAAGAATCATGAAATACATCTGTTTGGGCTACTACGACAAAAGCAAACACGAAGCCATGACCGAGGCCGAGCGACAAGCCATGTTCGACGCCTGCTTTACCTACGACGATCATCTTCGCGCCAACGGTCATTGGGCCGGCGGGGAAGCCCTCCAGCCCGCCGAAACCGCCCGCACCGTGTCTTGGAAGAACAACAAAGTCGGCATCACTGACGGACCCTACGCCGAAACCAAGGAACAAATCGGCGGCATCCTCATCCTGGAAGCCCGCGATATGGACCACGCCCACCAGCTCATGTCCCAGCATCCCGCGCTCAAATATGGTTGCATCTTCGAAATCCGCCCGGCGGGAGACATGAGCGAAATCATGAAGGCCAGCGAGCAGCGACGGCGACAGAACAGTGCAAGCTGAAACACGTTTTCCAGTTTCGAAGTTTTCGGAGAAGAGAAGATGACACGATGGGAAATGGGCATCATCTTGGGTGTATACATGCTCGCCGCTCTGAGCACACCCTGCCCCGTCACCGCACAAGACGCCAAAGAGCCTTATCCCGCCATGGCTCCCATCCTAACGGCGCAAAGAACGCGCCGTTAAGGATGGGCCACCCTTCTTACTTAAACTTAATCGTCTTGTTGCAACCTGAAGTGACGGCTTTCAGGGTATTGTCGTTGGACGCGATGCCGCAGCTGTAGCCGCGACCGCGAGTATCGACGAAGGTATATTGCTGTCCGCTCTGAGCGCCGCTGTTCTGGCCGGTATTGAAGTTCACCGTGTCTTTCGACTCCACCAGATTGTCCACCGTGGTCGTGTACAGCGGATTCGCGGTGGTGTTGTTGAACTCCTGCGAAACGGTTGTTGTCTCGACCGTTTGTCCGTTAGGGAAAGTCACGAAGATTCCCAAGCTCAGCGGATAGGAGAACGACTGGGTCGTGCTAGCAGCGTTGCTCGACACGGCAGAATTGACCGGCGTGTGCTGCGAGATGTCCTGCACGTATTTCTCAGCGTCGATCTTGAATCCCTGCTGGTTGCTGAAATCGACGCTCTGCTGAACTCGCGTAACCACTTTTCCGTGAGAGGTGTTCACGAAGCCAGCTAATTCGAATTGGCGATGTGACGTGGTTGTGACCGTGCCGATGACATTGCTGCCGTTGACGTGCAGGTTCGTCTTCACGACCGGATTAGGAGGCTGGATGGTGTTCTTGGTCAGCTGCCCGGTGACCTGCGTCGATCCGTGGTCTTCGAAGAGCACGAGCGTGCCGGTAACGCTGAACTGGCTGTTGACGTTTTCCACGTTCATGGCGACGGTGTGTTGCTGGCCGTCGCTCAGCAAGGCGGCAAATGGTGTGAGATTGACGCGGTATGGAACGAAGTCGAGCGTCTGTACGCCGGGAATCGGTACCCAAAGGAAGGGATCGATGCCCCCGGTGAAAATCCAGGGATAGACGGGCGCGATGCCGGCGGGCTGCCCGTCGATGCTGATTTCCGCTTCGCGAAAGGCAGTGCCTCCGCAACTTTCGAGCTCACTGGTCAGATCGTCAGGGACACAGCTGTACCAGAATTCGTCGCTCTGCTGTCCCTGGGTAACGACATCGAGGTAGGCCTGCTCGATGTTCGTCGGCAGAGTGAACGTGGTCGTGAGCTGGTCGGTCGTGCTGAAGAGAAAGCCGGGCAGATTGTATCCACCGTTGCCGTCGGGCTGCAGCAAGGGCAAAACTACGTCCGGCCTAACCTGGCTGTTCTTGGGCGCAGGATAGAATTCGAGATCCGCACTCACGGTAAAGACGCCGTTCAGAAATTGATAAGGCGGCGGACAGTCCGTAGTGCAGTTCTGCAGCACAATGGTGCCGACTTGGGGAGCGGAGAGCAAGGAAGTGTAGTCGGTGATGTCGCGCTCCACGTGCCAGGTGTTAGTTTCGGTTTCCAGCGGCTCAGGCGTAGTTCCGAAATATAAGTTGGTATTTGCGAGATAGAGGCTGGCGCTGCGATCAAATTGCTCACCGGCGTTTTCGCTGAAGTCCACCTCGAGAACCACCGCGGCGTACGGGCCGGAACAGCCGGGCGGCGGGGAGTATTGGAAAGTCTGATTGGAATCGGAAAAATGGGCGAACTGATAGGCGGTGAACAACTGGACTTTGCAGGGCATTTCTGACGGGCGCGGAACCAGAGGGTCGGCGGTGACCGTGAACTGAGTACCAACTTGCCGGTTCATACTTTGCGCTGGGGAAGACACTGCCAGCACCAGGAGAACTGAGACCACTGTCAGAACGGAATACAATCGGGGGGAATGCATGGGCGAGTTCCTTTCCTTTCTCTTACGCCAAGCGATGACGTGCTTCGGCCTGCCATGCCGCGCCCGGCAGGGCGTTCGGGGCAGTCACGAAGATTGTCAGCCCAGCAAGCATATCCCCGACTGGCGCGGTTGTCACGCGCTCCGGTGCACAGTCGTACTGTGCGGGCGGCGTCGAGATGTATACTTTTGCCGACGGATTCAGCCGCGCGGGGGTTCGCGACAATGCCCGACAAGAATGATGGAGGCGCCATGGAGAAAATACGAATCGAGCACCATACTCTTACCGGCGGAGTATGGATTGCCGCGTGGCTGTTCACAATTGGATATCTGCATCTGAGTTTCTGGAAAGGACTGCTGGCGATCCTACTCTGGCCGTACGATCTGGGCACCTACTTCCGTTCGCTGGGCCACACGATGTGACGCTTCCCGCAGTACCATCACTAACCAGCTAGTACTAGCAATATCGTCGAAACAGCACGTCTGACGCGGGATTTGCGAATTGTCAAATCCACTCGCCGCCATAAAACACACGTTGAAAATCTCCCGGTTTCATGCTCTACTCAACGGCGGTTGCTGATTTTTTATGAGAAAACTTTTTCATCTCTCGGGAAATTTACTTGCCATAACTCTCATCTGCGGGACAGCTTTCGCGGGAAGTACGCCGCGTTATCTGATCACCAATGACGACGTGAGCGGGAACTTTACCCCCAACAGCCTTACGTTCTACACGATCCAAGCGAATGGCAGCCTCACGCTGACACAACAAGTGCAGATAGGAGTCACCGGGTTGCCCGGCGGATTGTTCCCGGCGAAGCGGATTGTGGCGCTGAACGTCAGCGGAAACCAATGTATATTTGCGTCGGTTGCGGCCACCGGACTCGTCTCCGGCGTGGATGTGAGTACGCTGACCTACGTGGGAGACGCTCAAGGCTCATCGCAAGATACAGGGCTTTCCAACGGCATTGGCCTGGCATTGAACAATCATTATCTCTACGCGAGTTTTACTGATTCGAGCAACATCGGAACTTTTCAGATCGGCGGGAACTGCAGCCTCAGCTTTCTCGGCGATCTCAAGGTCACCGGACTGCAAGGCGGACTCGTCGACGGCATCGCCGTGCACGGCAACATGCTCGTTGTTACGTATGGCGACGGGTCGATCGAGTCATTCAACATCGCGGACGGCATTCCGGTGTCGAATGGCGACAAACAGAATTCCACGGGTGCGGCGGATGGAAGCAGCTATCCGAGCGCGGTGGATATCACG